>Ga0208767_1001187_pt1 | contig 20763 bp, 38 predicted proteins | sample VirMetDEL_Mar_21_FD_184514 | JGI IMG/M metagenome (GOLD analysis project Ga0208767, IMG submission 184514) | Aqueous microbial communities from the Delaware River and Bay under freshwater to marine salinity gradient to study organic matter... | ecosystem: Environmental > Aquatic > Marine >... | reverse complement strand
ATCTTCTTGCACAAGATGTTTAGATTTCATGGTTTGTGATCTTTTTGCTTCATACAATCTTTTCTGTTCAGCTAGGGAACGAACACCATAAATCACTCCAAAGTCCACAGAACTCACTTCAATAGCTCTTTTTACAGTGTCCACCAGTACAGGATGTACACCTTCTAGCTTTCCTAAACTTCTTCCTGATAATTTAAATGCCATTACTTTTTCCTCATATTAAAAAACTTACCTGCAGATCGTGTGGCAAAGCTTGCACTTACGATAGCTCCTAAGGCAATCTGATACCACTGCGGCATACCTGCGAGTGCAGTAAAGCCATCTGCTACTATGCCCCTGCCCCACTCACCCATGAAGCTCAGTACCAGAGGAATGCTGAAAAGTAAAGTTAGCCATTCGTCCTTCCACGAGCTTTGGGATGCCCTCATAGCAGCTAAGTCCCAATCTATCTCACCAGTAGCTTCTTTCATACGAATGGTAGCTTCAGCTTTTTGTATTGCTGTCTTACCTTCAATATATGATGAAGCTAAACTAGATACTGAACTTATTAATGATCCTATCATTATACGCAGTCACAGTCCTCGTGGCACTTCTTGTTCCACAATGCACACCACAATCTTTTAAAATACTTTCTCATCGTTCTTCTCTTTCCATTCTTTTGGGTTCTGAAGACTTCTCTGCTCCCATCCATATGGCGAAACTTCCAGTCATCGCCCCAGTAATCACGGATATTAATCCTGCTTGCTGTGTGGTCAACTCTGGCTGACTCAAAGCCCATTCTATACAACGAATGTAAACTCCTGTCATCACTAACATCATAAGTCTTGGTAGTATTCGCCATCTGTCAAGTGTCTCTGGAGTCATCTTTATCCTTTATAACTTCCTTTACCCAGTTACCATTATCCCCAGTATGCTCACATACCTCACATCTATCGTCTTCAATGTGACTACCACATACTTCACAGGTAGGTTCATACAACACTAGGTAGGTTCTCCTCGTTTACCACCCTCTTGCATAAACAATTTTACTGTTTCTTCAGGTACACACATAATCTGCTCTGGTGGTCTGTTGCCATACTGCTTAACTAAAGCTCGTGCAAGCTTAAAAGGATGCTCTCCTATAAACTTTTGACACATAAACGAACTGTGAAAGTGTCCATGATCTAATGGATTGTTAAATATAAATATATCTTTAGTTCCGTCTGTATATACACCAGACATTACTGCTACTATGAACCATGCTTTAACTATCATTGTCAAAATATCCTATATTATGTAACTTTTCGATAACTTCTTGTTTTCTTAGCGATGCCTTTAGGCTGTTTAACGAATTGTTTTCCTGCTGCTTTGCCTTTTCTTTTAGCTTTAGTTGTTGCTGCGTACTCTTGGGGTGATAGAGCTTTAATTGCAGCTGTTGGAAGATAGCGTTCTCCAGTTTGCTTACTGGGTTTACCACTTTTTGTTCTCCATTTTTGCTTTGTCCATGATTTAAGACTTCTTTGACTTTTTGCTAGTGCCATGTTGTCTCCTTAATTGTTCTTTCGCTTTCTTTGCAAGGGTAGCTTGCTGAGTTTTTCCTGCAAACCTAGCTCGTTGTTCAAGAACGGTGAGGATTTGTATCTTCCTCGCATAGGATTTGTTAATTTTTTTAACTTTTGTAATAGTTTTCTTTGCATCTTCTACCGTAGCATACTTGATACTTACTGTATCCTTAGGATTCTCATCTGTATAGAGCCTTCGCCCACTTCCTTTAGGCTTTTTGCCTGTGCCAACCTTAGGGTCAGCCATTACTTATAGCCCCCACCTGCTTTTTTATACCGTGCAGCTAATAATTGTGCCTTTCTTGCAGACCACTGTCCGGGATTACCCCCTTTTGATCCTGCTTTTATGGCTGAGAACATTCTTTTTCTCATTCCGGGCTTGGTATAGTTACCTGCTTTATTAACAGTGCTACCACCCTTGCTTAATTTGATAGCTGATAGAGCTTTTGCCTGTCCTGCGTGGGCTTTACTAGCCTTTTTTAGCTTTCCTGCTACCTTTTTTATTGTTGCTTTTGCCTTTGCTACCATAATTATCCTCATATAGGTTGTTAAATACCCTTTGGGTATCCCACACATACTCTGTTTCTTGCTTTGAATGAAAGATTCTTTGGGAAGGTCTAAAGTCAGGTGCGCCTTCTCCTGTTTCAAACCATGCAGGGTGGGTCACTCTGACTCTATTATTAGGTAATGCCACGATATTTCCTGTATATTTACCTGCATCCATCAGTTCTAATACGTGTGACTGTTTGTGTTGGGCAGGATCGTCAGCTATTTCACTATCTGTATAGTCTACAGTAAAATAATATTTAGCAGGGTAGAACTCACCATCAACTTTTGCTATCCAAGGGGCAGGTGTAGCTCTGTTTAAAACGTATACACTATGTTCATGGGACATGCAGTCCCAAGGTTGAGCAATGTACGGTGGCATCTCTTCAGCCCACTCGTCTACAGGAGTGTCCCCTACTAGGGCTGTGATGGGCATTCTTGCCCACATTGCACCACCGTGTACATTTGGCTCGTCAGTGTCATCAGATTCACAACCAGTAAATATTACTTGAAAGCTTAGTGATCTGTTTGGCATTGAGGTTACTGCAATAACCATGCAGTGTAAGAACTCACCATGATACTGAGCAAAGTTACAGGTATACTCTCGTCTTACCCATGCTTTAAAATACGGAATGTTACTTTGAAGATATGCCATAGTGGCAGTATTATACTACTTCTTCTTTCGGTTGTCAACACTTCCGTACATTTTTCCTTTAGCCATACCACCTACTTTGTACTTTACTGTCATACCACCTGCTGCATAGCCCTTCTTCTTCATACCACCACGAGCCATGCCCTTCTTCTTCATCATGCCACCTTTTTGAGCATAACCCATTTTGTTTCGTACAGGAGTTGGTAACTTCTTGAGTCCAGTTTGACCTGCGGCAGGTTTCTTGAGTCCCCCCATTGCATAACCTTTTTTCTTCATAGTCATGCCACCTTTAGCTTTTTTATCTCTAGCCAATATCTCTCTCACTTTTTCTCTACGTTCTCTATCCTCTTTGAGTTCTTTCTTTTTATCGGCTTTTACATCAACATCTTTAGTGGCAGGAACATTTTTAGAAGGATCAAATCCTTTTTTCATTGAACCTGATTGACTTGCATAGGCTTTGATAGCAGACTTAGAACCTAGTTTATCCATCTGTCCTTTTAATGAGTTTAAAGTTTTTCTCTCTGCGGCAGATAATTCAGACTTTGACATTAGCTCTCTAATCTGAGCAGCAAGTTGCTTAGTTGCTCTTGCAGCAGCTTCTAATTCATATGTCTCTCTTTTGTAGGCTTTTTGTATATCTGTTTTTTCTCCACCACCACTCTTAACTTTTTTAGCAGTGCCTTTGCCATCCTTACCTAACATTCTGTCAGTACCAAACTTAAATCCTTTTATTTTATTTAATTGTTTACGTACTTTAGCAGCTAGGGCATTTATTTTTCCTGCTGAAATTGGTTTATTTTTTGGTGCTTTTAGCTTAATTGTCATGGGCTTTTTCTCCTTTATCTTCAGTCCATCCTTCAGCCCTCATTGCGTCTTCTACATGCTTCAGAGTAAAAGACCTCCCATAATGAGCTTCTACTGCAGCCTTCACGTAGAATACATCACTATGAGGTATGTGGAGCTTCTCCAAATTGTTATTGATTACGTGGTTATAGAACTCTTCAATAACATTGTCTGTGTATAGTTTTACGGATTTTTTTCTCATTGTCAAATATTTTTTTGAAAGTACGGAGAAATACCTATTACCGTACATTTAAATGTATCATATAAGTGTTAATTTATTTTTAATGAATAAACATTTAAGTGTATCACTTTATATGTCATCTTAGAACTGGTTATACATAATTATATCAGATTCTGTGAGTATGTCAATATGTAATCTTAGCCACTTTAGTCAAATATTTGGCAGCAGTCTCTGTATATATGGAAAAGTGGTTAACACTCAAAATTCCTAATCTGTGTATTTGTACAAGCATATAACGCCATGACCCCTAGGTGTCCCCTGCCCCTACAGGGCAGATGGTCAGTCTTATGATCGAAGACTTGGTCAAGATCAGAAACAAGCAAATCACTACCATAGGTAGTGTAAGTTATTGAAATATAAGCATATATTTCTAATAAACAACTGTTATCACATCAGTTGCAAGCAACTGTAGCTTCTTAAAATCTTCAATTCCCAGAGAATTGAGTAAAATGAAGAAGCCGATGCATGGTTTAGTTGGTACAACTAACCTACCCCAACATTGGGACAGCTTATATATCCTCATTTTTATTTACACCATGAAATGGGTAAATGTAAATAAAAATGAGGATTAATATAATGTCAAATCAAACAGCAAAAGCTTTCGAAACTTTCAATGGTACTCTCGAAGAGAGAGGGTCAAGACTAGCGAAGCTAGAGAAAGACAGAATACAGAGCCTTGAAAAGGCTCATGAACTTGATACCGAAGGTATGGGGTTAGCTTATCAACTGGGACAGTTGATCCATGAACTCACTCAAGAGAGTGAGAATGGCAGAATCTCTTCTCAGAGATTGTCTGAAACCTCTATGAATAGAGTTGCTTCTCAGAGAAGAAGCGAAGCTTTACAGTATTACAGATTGTATCCTTCCATCATGGATTGGAAATCCAAAAGAGTTCTCAAGAAGAGAAAGCAGAAGATTGCTTTCACTTCTCTAACAGCAATGCTGAAAGCATTCAAAGCTGAAACTCAACCAAAGGTTGATAAGACAGATACTAAAGTATCTGCTACACCATCAACTAAGGTTGATGAGAAGCCCAACGTTGGGACTACTCAACCTAAGGTTGAACCAACTGAACTGAAAGTTCAGAAGGTTAAAGTTCCTCAGAACTCTAAAGAGTTCGCTGAGTATGTTTACGAAACTACTATCAAACTAGGGTTTGATAAGAATGAAGTTCTCGAACATATTTTCAATATGTTTGATGAACAAACATCTACCAGTAAAACTGGTACAGATGACATCCCATTCTAAAGAATGGGTTGACATATGGAATTATTACTCGTAATAATTATAGTAGCTCTTCCAGTAGCTTATTGCTACTGGTTGAGTGGTGGCTTCAAACTTTAATCGGAGATTAACATGAAAACTTTAATAAACTTTACTTGCCTTATGGCTTTAGCCATATTCTATTTCTACATTGGACATTGCTTTCTACAAGCAATGGAGTCAACTAAAATTGCTGACCTTGGTCACAATTTATATGACACGGTTTGTCTTATGATATCCATAGTCTTTTGGCTATTCGGTTGCTTTACAATTGCCTTGACATCTTACCTAAACCGAAATAGTTTACTCTAATATATTTATTCACTCAGTATGAGTGAAGTAAATAAATATATTAGTTAACATAAACAGTCCCAACGTTGGGACACAACTTAACGGAGTTAAACATGGAAAAAGTTTCTACATTAATTGATGAAATCAATAAAGGTTTGCCAAAGAAAAAGATATCTTATGGATATCTTGGTAATGTTTATTTTTCCAAAGGAAAACAGGTTGATGATACCTCTTGGAGAATCTTTGTGCCACCTACAGAAAGAGAGGTGGTGACACGGACATATAAATCACGGATAGAAGGACAGGAAGGTCTTGAAAAGACCTACACTACTTCTGTAGGCTCTGCTCCTTACGGAGATAGCATTGGTGGTTTCCACAGAGCAGATGCCGAAGAGCATTGTCTTTCTATACTAGAAAGATTAATGAGTGGTGAAACTCTTAGAACAAATAGTGGAGCAGACTTTAAACTGTAATATATTTATTCACTCAGTATGAGTGAAGTAAATAAATATATTACTTGAATTGAAACAGTCCCAACGTTGGGACACTTTAACGGAGTTAAATATGAAAACTATGCAAATCGTTGATAGAGTATCACCAATCACAGGGAACACTAACAGCATGTTCATGCTGATAGATGTGGCTGACTACAAGAAATGGAGACTTGGTGGTGGTCTTATACAAGACCTCATGCCTTATCTGTCAGCAGATGAGCGTGAGTTCCTCATGACAGGCATTATGCCTGAAGAGTGGGGACAAGCCTTCAGTGATGAAGGATAACAGTCCCAACGTTGGGACACTTTAACGGAGTTAAATATGAAAGTTAGATTTACAAAAGTCTCTGCCAACCGAAAGGTTGGTAAGATGACTGTGACAACTACAGAGAGACAATCATGTCCAGATGCCTGTCCATTCAAAGGGAATGGATGCTATGCCGATGGCTTTCCATTGGCAGGTGTTTGGAACAGAGTTCCAGATGAGGGACATGATTGGGACACTCTGTGTGACAGAGTGGAACATGAAGCCACAGAGACTTGGAGACATAATCAAGCAGGAGATTGTCCAAAGGACAATGACAATCCAGAGTTGATTGACGCTCCAAAAATGTCCAGACTTGTTCGTGCTAATAAACGTGGGAACAAGAAAGGCATGACCTATACACATTATGATATGGCTTTCAGCCATAATAGAGATGTGGTCAGAGATGCCAACAGTAATGGTTTTACCATTAACTTGTCTGGCAATAACCTAAGTCATGCAGATGACTTGTTTGATCTTGGGATAGCACCAGTCACTACTGTGCTACCTATTGATCAGATGACTAACACGACTACTCCCAAAGGGAGAAAGGTTGTAGTCTGTCCTGCTGTCATCAAAGATGACGTGTCTTGTATGACTTGCAAGTTGTGTTGGAAACAGCGTGATGCAATCGTGGGTTTCCCTGCACATGGAAACAGTAAACAAAAAGCAAATGGAGTTGCAAATGAAAGTTAAAAAAGTTTTACGTCTATTAGACGTTGTAGAAAAATTACCATCTGACATTCGTCATATGTTATATGAAGAGGATACCTCTATGGATATGGATGGAGCATACTTTTCTGTATCACAGAACAGATACATCCCAGTTGGAGATATGGACTTTGTCCATGTTCTTAGATCATTCATGCAGTTGAATGAGTTCAACAAAGAAAGCAGAGACATGTATATAAAGATGGGTCACATCAAGGAGAAACACAATGCAAAGTAATAGCAACTTTGAAAAAGTTAAAAAGAAACCAGATAGTCCCAACGTTGGGACAAATGATAGAAGAGCCAAGCACTCTCTCTTGAGAGAGAGAAGGCTTGTCCGTAAACAGAGACTACGTATGAAAGGAGTAGCTTAATGGACATAAATGCAAGGGTATATTGGAACTTACACAAAGGTCAGTGGTCTATCCAAGATAGACAGACAGGCTTGGTTGTTGGCAGACAGCCAGAACTGTTCCTATTGGTGGGCAGTTTCAATGTCCGTCAAGGTGGCAGACAACGTGTTCTTCTCGAAGGGAAGAAGAATGTCCATGCATTTGCAGAGGGATGGTATCCAGAAGTCTGGATCAGTCCCAAGTTCTATCACGATGAGGGTAGGTCTGTGACCTACAATCCTTACAAGAACGATACCTTTGTCTATGTAGACAATGGTGAACCAGTTGGCGAGGTAGGTTCTATCTGGCTGACAACTACGGCTGAAGGCAAACCTTCAGTTAAAGTATACAGTTAATATAATACTTGATACTTTAGTGAAAGTATTATATAACTGTTCACATAACTCAACAGTCCCAACATTGGGACACAACACAGAAAGGAGCATTCATATGCTTACATTTAACTTTGACGATCTTCCAAAGGGAGAAAAAATCTCTGGTGGTTTTACTGCCGTAAAATTAATTGCTACAGCTATCAAGCTAAAGCTACAGGGATACAAGCCTGTGATCTACAGGAATGACAACATCCAAGAAACTGGATGGTTTATCCGTAAGGGTAAAGGTGGCAAGTCTGGTGAACCTTTGGTTCGCTTGAACTTTGGCAAGTCCTACTCTTCCTTCCATGCCTATGATAGGAAAGGCAAGCGAAGAGTGGCAAGCTATGTGCCTATCAAGTCCTTCTTGATACAGAAGAAGGTAGCCTAACCGTGATGCACTATGAGATATTTATCTCAGTGGATGGGCAACGAGGTGTGGTGAGAGTTGGTAGCTCTCATCCCCTCGTGAAGGGTACACCTTCTGCTATTGAGTATGCCTTGCATCTTACAGAGATGTGCTATCCAGACGCAGTAGTTGAGTTTGACTTCATCAAAGAGTACACTCTTGACGATGAACCAGACGTAGGTTATGTCTATGAAGCACCAACACCAGTACAAACATATCATTAATGGAGACAGCCAATGGCTAAAATTATAAACAAAAAACCTTTGCCTAAAAGACCACGTAATCTGCTTCATGCAGAGATGATGACACAAGGCATCTTGACACACAAAGTAATAGGCGACAAGAGGTCTAAGGTGTTAGAGAACAGAGCCAAGAAAAGGGCAATGGAGTTTATGAAAATGAATAAGGAGAACTATGATGACTAAGAAAGTAATAGTTAGTTTATGTGGTGGTACAGACAGTGCCTACCTCTCATGCCTTGATGCAGGTATAGATGTATCAAAGGATGGTGAGTACGAGTACCATACATTTGAGACAGACAAGTATGCCAGTGCCGTGTCCAGATACCAGATACCTCATGCCATACATCATGGTGATGCTAATGGTTGGGACATACTGAAAGGCAGAGATGTCTTTCTGCTTATAGCAGGTTTCCCTTGTCAACCTTACAGTGTGGCAGGTAAGCAGAAAGGCACGTCAGACAGTCGTGATTTATCTCAGGTTATGTATGACGCATTGGTAGGCTTGAACCCTACATACTTTCTCTTTGAGAATGTAGAGTCCAAAGCCAAGCATGATTGGTACAAGAATGTCAGCCAGATTCGTCAGGCAGAGATGTATACACATGACAGTGCCAAGGTATCTGCTCAGTCTAGGAAGCGTGTCTACATAACCAACATACCACATAGTGAGTTGGCTGATCAAGGCATTGTCCTACAGGACATACTAGAAGATGACAGTATGACTGACAGGGATAAGTCCTACTGTGTAGATGCCAACTACTTCAAAGGTGGTAGCATGAAGATGTACTTTGAGAAGTCACGTAGGCAAGTTGTCTTCAACGACAAAGGTCATCCTCATTGGGATAGATGCAAGCAAGTCGGTGAAGCTGACCTCAAAGGCTACGACATCATCAAGCGTGTGTACTCTAGGCAAGGCAAGAGTCCTACCCTGACTACCATGCAAGGTGGATGGCGAATGCCCAAGGTAGAGACAGACGAGCTACATTGGAGAGCCTTAACACCATTAGAGTGTGAACGCTTGCAAACACTACCAGATCTGTGGACACAGTATGGTGAGTTTGACCACAAGCATGGCTACCTTGGAGAGGTAAGACCCATATCAAACAGCCAACGCTACAAGATGATCGGCAATGGCTTCACTCGTGCAGTGATCTCGCACATATTAGAAGGAGTATATTCATGAAGATAGATATAGGAAATAAAAACTTTATAGTGAGTCCAAAAGACAGAATAGAACTACTCAAGTATGTTAATGTCTTGAGGGAGTTTAGCTGTAATACAGCAGAGAAAGTGCCTATCTACTATGAACACGTTTGTGATATAGAATCTCTTATGTACAAACTAGCAAACTTACTACAGTTTGAACAGCCTAGCGAAGGTGGTTGGTATAGAGATTATCAACTTAAAGAACACTTAACGAAGGAGAAAGATAATGACAACTAAACTTATACAGTATGCAGTGGTCTTTGAGCCGTTTGAAACAGAAGGCTTGGAGTATGTGAAGCAAGGGTGTGGAGCAATGTGGACAGACCAGAGTCCTATCAAATTGTTTGACACCCAAGAGGACGCACAGAAAGAAGCAGACAAGTGGAACACAGGACAGGTGGTGCAGTATGGGTAATAAAACTAATTTAGAAAAGCATAAGCACTACCAGAAGACATCACGTTATCAGTTCTGTGAGATACCAAATGATGAAGAGGGTAAGCAATTGGTAAAGTCATTAAGAAAGTATCTCAATAGGCATGTCTATACTATTAGGGTCAAAGGGCAGTACCTAGATAAGGTTAAGCACCCTAATACCTATTGGGATAAAGGTGCGCCAATTGATGCTTGTACTCATATAAGAGTGTACATTGATGAGAAACCTGAGATCAGAAGTCAACAATGGAGAGATCAAATGGTTTCTAGTTTAAATCATTCCATACATATTCTTGAAAACAATAAGAGGAGATTTGAAAATGAATAAACCATATCATAACAAAGGCTTTGGCATGGCATTCTTTGTAGTGTTCTTGCTGTTGATACCTCTGCCCATACTAGGACTGTGGGCAGTGGACGGACAAGATTGGGTGGACAGATTTACGACTAAGTATTTCTCACCTTGGCAGTCGGAGTGTTGGGAAACAGCCAAGCATGAACGAGTCTGCAAGGGTGACAACCAATGCAAATGGTTCAGGAACTTCTGTCATGACTGAGGGACAGGTATTATTATTGACAATGGCATTTGTTATACTTATAACATTAATAACCAATGCAACCATAGGAGTATTTATATCATGATTGATAAAACAAAAAGAACACTTAGGCGATTAACACATTGTGTTAAGGACAACCCTGACTTGTTACAAAGTTTTGTAACACTTGCAGTAGAGTACGAGAAGCTAGGTCTAATTAAATTAGACTCAGTTGGAATGAATCGTAAGTCACTAACAGAACATTTTGAAAGGAGTGTAGCATATGAATAGATTTATTATTGAAGAAAATGCAATTGATATTGCAAAGTCACTGTGTGATCAGCATGTAGTGAAGATGCCACTAGAAGAAGCACAGATGCTATGCACTGCACTATGGCATCATGCACCTGAATATGCAGAGGAGAAGGATTTGTACAAGCCTGTTCACCAGAAGCATCCTTGCACACTGTGGGCTATGGAGTGTCAACTAAACTATGCTTTTGCTTTTAGGTTGTATGATGCTATGCTAAATGAATATACAGCTAGGTATGGTAAGAAGCATGGTGCAAGTAAGCATTGGGTTTCTTTATATTATGGTACAAACTATGTGCCTAATACAACTAACTTTAGAACACCACATCCACAATGCTTCAGTGGTCTTGATCATTTGAAGACTGACGAGTTCTATCCTATCAAGGCATATCGTGAGTTCTACAAAGCAGACAAGCTCAAGTTTGCACGTTATACCAAGGGCAGATCCATGCCTGAGTGGATGGCTGCATGAACAAGTACAGCAAGAAGAAGAAGACCAGACGAGAGATACTGACAGATCTGTTGGTAGCTGTTGTTTGCATAACAGTAATTGGTGGGATACTAGTGTATGCCCACTTTGATATAGTAAGGATTGTAAATGAGTGAGAATCTTAGAATTACACTGCTGATAATTTGGATTAACTTTTTCTTGGCAGTGGTTACATATGAGGTAGGCAAATGGCTATCTTAGAAACAGCATTTATGTGCATGGCACTTAACATATATCATGAAGCAAAGAATCAATCTATGCTTGGGCAGATTGCCGTAGGGCAAGTTGTCATGAACAGGGTAGAGGACACTAGGTTTCCTGATAATGTATGTGATGTAGTAACCGAAGCTGTTACATACAAAGGCACAGACAAACCTGTACTTCACAAATGCCAGTTCAGTTGGTATTGTGATGGTCAGAAAGATGAGCCTAAGTATGACAGCCAAGAGTGGTGGAATGCACAAGAGTATGCATCCATTGTCCTGTCAGGCACAATCGTGCTTGATGTGACAGAGGGTGCTACACATTACCATGCAACCTATGTGCGTCCTGCATGGGCAAAGACCAAGACGAAAACTACAAGGATTGACCGACATATATTTTATCGTTGGGAAAAATAGTACTTGATTAATTATTTATATAGTATATCTTTAATACATAACACAATAACATAAGGAGAACTAACATGGCTTTAGATTATTTTGCAAATATTGGATTAGAAATACCTGAGTACCTAGATTTCACTACACGTACTGAGCCTACACGTATGGAAGGTAAGAAGTACGTCATCAACAATGACACTGACGAAGTGATCGGTATTGTTGGTAGCAAGTTCAACTCTGTTACACACACAGAGTTCTATGACAGAGTGTGGGACACCATGTCTGAACAGCTTGGTGAAGAAGCAATGGAAGGTGTAGAAGTTAAGTGGAACACTGCACGTAATGGTGCATTCGCTATGCTTGATGCATCTATGCCTAGCACTAAGGCAGTGATAACAACAGACAAGCACATGACAGAAATATCACAGAGAGTAATAGCTCTACATGGTGTAGATGGTCTGTGTTCTAACCAAGTATTTTTTGGTTCAATAGATTTCTTCTGCACAAATGGTATGATCAGAGGTGAGCATGACAAGGTGCGAAGAAAGAACACTACTAATTTCAACATGGCTACCTTCATCAGAGAGCTAGAGAATGCCAACAGTGACTTCTATTCACAGGCTGAACAGCTACAGGAGTGGGCAAGAACACCTCTTGAGTATAACTCAGTAAGAGATATGCTTCACTCTCTCATGGGATCTGAGAAGAAAGGTGATAAGATGCTTGGCTTGTATGCACAAGAGATACAGACAAGGGGACACAATGCCTTTGCTTTATACTCTGCATTCACTAACTATGCATCATATGCAGATGAGAGAAATGGTTTCAAGCTACGTAACACAGGCAATGATACCAACGCTATCAGCATGTGGGGACGTGAGCAGGAAGTTACCAAGTGGGTATCATCAAAGCAGTTCAAAGAACTGGTTGCTGCTTAATGAATCTACCTCGCTACATGTATAAGAGGTACACACCCAAGGGGGATCGGACATTCAGGTTCAGTCCCCCTCGTCAACTTATTGACAGTGGTGTTGTGTGTCGCAGAGAACTTGGTAAAAATTTTAATGAAGCAAAAAAAGTTGCAGATGAATTAAACAAATTGATTGATGAATATCGTGAGGAAATGCTGACAGAGTCTGTGGTCACACGATCTACTACCCTGTCAGAATTATGTGACATATATCTTTTGTCTAATGATTTCAATGCCTTACGTGACTCAACTAAAGCTGATTACATATACTTTATTAAGATACTTTGCTTAGATTTAGGTGAAAAAAAGTGGCATACTATATCTAGTAGGTTGGCTAAGAGGACTTATGAACTCTGGGTCAAACGTGGTGTGTCACTTGCAAACCATGTGTGCAGTATTGCATCACGAATATACAACTATGCGACTGAGATGGAGTACGGAAATCACAATCCATTCTCTAACATAAGACGTAAGTCTACCAAACCTAGACGTGTAGTGTGGGCAAAAGAACATGTGCGTCAATTTCTTGACTATGCTTATGCAAACTACGAGTACAGAAGCATTGGCTTGATAGTGCAGATGGCATACGAGTGGTGTCAGAGGGTAGGTGATATGCGTTTGCTCACTTGGAGTGACCTTGACATGGACAAGGGTATGCTCACACTAGAGCAGTCCAAGCGTAGATCAAAGGTGTTTCTGCCTATCAGTGACAGCTTGTATGACATGCTGTATGAACAGCAGGGTGACTTTGGCTTTCAACAGTACGTAGCTCCCAATGTAAGCCCCATACAGGGCGAGTACAAGCCCTATGGGTTGGAAAGTGTATCAAAGATTGCAAAGCGTGTCATGAAGCATTTAAACCTGCCTGATGAACTCCGACTTATGGATCTCAGAAGGACAGGAGTTACAGAAATGATTGACAGTGGAGTCCCAATGGGGCAACTTATGTCAGTGACAGGTCACACAAATGTACAGTCTGTCAAGCCGTACATGAAACACACTTACGAGAGTGCTAAGAATGCTCTCAATACAAGGAGTAAATACAATGCATAATATATATAACATTATAAGTGATATAGATATATTAAATAATGAAACAAAGAGAATGAATTGTCCTGAGTGTGGTGGGTACAAGACTTTTACTGTATCAAACAACATGGGCAGACTGTTGTGGAATTGTTACAAGGCTTCTTGCAGTATCAGTGGATCTAAGCCTGTGCATCTATCTGTAGAGGACATTAAGAGAACTCTACGTAGAGAAGAGAAACAGGCTGAACATTTTGTAATGCCAGAATATATCGTGCCATACAAGGGGCAACCTGACGTTACTAGGTTCATGGAAAAGTTTGACCTCATGGGTGGACTACACCATGATGTAAAGGATAATCGTGCAGTATTTCCCATTGTGTATGATGGCATTACAGTTGATGCAATAGGGCGAAGTCTTAGAAATAGTTTGCCTAAATGGAAAAGATATGGGAATAGTGGCTTGCCATTTACATCTGGTTGTGGTAAAGTCGCTGTAGTTGTTGAGGACTGTGTCAGTGCCGTAGTTGTAGGCAGTGACGTGTATGTTGGGGTTGCTGTGTTAGGCACATCACTGTCTGATATACACAAGAGGTACTTGTCACAGTTCTCTTCAGCAATAGTAGCTCTTGATCCTGATGCCCTACCCAAGGCAACAGAGATGTGTAAAGATCTCAGGAGTGTAGTAGATATAGTAAAGGTACTTAGATTAACCGATGATTTGAAATATAAGCATCCTAACGACATTGAAAAACTAACAGCAATAGGAGAAGAAATAAATGGAACAAGCATTAATACGTAGTCTGATGACTAAAGACTTCTATGATGACCATAGAGGTATTCGTTGTCCTGATAAATTATTTACTAAGGATATGCGAAAGATAAAAAACTCTGTTGATTATGCCATGAAGACATACAACAGGACAGTCACACCTGATGAGGTAGAAGTATTGTTTATGTCAAACAATCCTACTCTTACCACAGCACAGAAGCAAGCATACGGTGATCTGTTCTCACGTATTAAGAAGGAGTCCCCTCTTGGTAATGACATAGCACAAGAGGTATTGTCCAAGCTATTCCAACAGGTAGTTGGAGAAGAGATAGCAAACCTTGGGTTTGATTATGTGAATGGTTCACAGACTAGCCTTGAGCCACTCCGTAATCTGCTAGAGCAGTATGGAGATGACTTCATACCTTCTATGAATATAGAGTGGGCTGACATATCTATTGAGAATCTTCTTGCAAGGAATGACATGGAAGCACGTTGGTCTTTTAATATACCTAGCTTGACTCGTAAGATAGAGGGTGTAAACGAAGGACACCTGATAGAGGTAGGAGCTAGACCTAATACAGGTAAGACTTCTTTCCATGCATCTATGATTGCAGGAGAGCAGGGCTTTGCCAGACAGGGTGCTAAGTGTGTTGTTCTATGTAACGAAGAGTCAGTGCATAGAGTGGGCATGAGATACCTGACTGCCAGTTCTAATATGAATCAATACGAGATCAAAGATAATCCTAAGCTTGCCCATGAGAAATATGGTGCAGTCAAGGAAAATATAAAACTGTATGATTCTACAGGACGTGACATGGCATGGGTTGAGAGCATTGCTAAATCTTTTAAACCTGATGTCGTTGTGTTAGACATGGGTGACAAGTTTGCTAAGACAGCAGGATTTGCTAGACAAGATGAAGCACTCAAAGCAAATGCAGTCCATGCAAGAATGATTGCCAAGCAGTATGGTTGTGCTATATTCTACATGTCACAGCTATCTGCAGAAGCAGAGGGTAAGGTTGTACTCAACCAAGCCATGATGGAAGGTAGTAGAACAGGTAAGGCAGCCGAAGCTGACCTTATGCTACTACTTGCCAAGAACCCTGACGTTGAAGGTGAAGAGGAACAATCTCCTCAGAGACATATCAACGTTGTAAAGAACAAACTATCTGGTTGGCATGGCAAGATTGTCTGCGAACTAGACTACAAGACAGCGAGGTACACAGCATGAATACATTTAAGCCTATTAAAGGTGCATACACTAGGAAGTTTAGACCCTACTCGTATGCCAAGAATGATGGTGTAGCTAAAGATGCAGTGTCAGGTTACTTAGTTAACAACGGACACACTATCTTATCTACTGAGGAAGATTATTCTTTTGATATCAAAAGTGAGAAGAATGGTAATACATACTACTCAGAGGTTGAGATGAAGAGACAATGGTTTGGAGATTGGCTACCATCATGGAAAGAGATTAGGATTCCCTATCGTAAATTTAAATTATTAAATAAGTTTAAAGAGATGAATGAAAAAGATGCATTCTTTAATTTTTATGTTATAAGAGGTGACATGGAGTATGCATGGAGAATAAAAGACTATCAGTTTACACCTGAAACTGTGCAAGAGATATACTTATCTAATGCAAGAAGGTATGAATACTTTTTTCACATACCCTATCAGGAAGCTGAACTGGTTCAACTAAAGGAAGACAAATGAGATTAATACTAGACGTAGAGAATACTGTAACAAAACGTAATGATAAGTTGCACTTAGATCCTTTTGAGGAAACTAATAGTCTTGTTATGGTTGGCATGAAGACAGACAACTGGGAAAGAGTGGTCACGTTTGATCATGCTGATGAATCACCTACACCCAATGGTCATGGTATTGTGCAACAGGCACTAGATAATACTACTGTGCTTGTGTGTCACAATGTGTCACATGACCTTATATGGTTGTGGGAGTCTGGCTTCAAGTATGAGGGTATCGTGTTTGATACCATGCTTGGTGAGTATGTGCTACAGCGTGGGCAGAAACAACCTCTGTCGTTAGAGCAGTGTGCAGAACGCTACATGTTATCCAACAAGAAGCAGGACACTATGAAAGATTATTTTAAGAAAGGTGTGTCTGTAGCTGAGATACCACATGCTGAGTTGTCAGAGTATTTAGTACATGACTTACGTGCCACATATGATCTGGCTGATAAGATACATCACAGGCTTAGTAATGGTGATGCAGATCTTATGGACACAGTTACACATACCAACATGGTGGCTGTCTGCTTGTGTAAGATATATCAGCGTGGGTTTAATGTGGACTTAGATAAGCTAGATGAAGTACGTAAGGAGTTTGAGAAAGAGAAGGTGGGTATCTGGAATGATCTTAGCCAACAGGTTCGTGATCTTATGGGAGACAGACCTATCAATCTCAATAGTCCAGAGCAGTTATCGTGGGTAATCTATAGTCGTAAGCCAAAGGATAAGTCTATGTGGGCTAATTACTTTGAGCCTTACATGCGAAAGGATGCATTCACAGATGCTGTCAATGATCATACAGATATTATGTACAAGGTTACAGCTAGTACCTGTCCTGTATGCAGAGGACGTGGCAAGATCACAAAGGTTAAGAAGGATGGTACACCATTCAAGAAACCAAACAAGTGTGTCAGGTGTGAAGAGTCTGGTTGGATATATACACCACGACAGCAGATAGCAGGTCTTAGATTTACTGCACCTTCTGCCAAGTGGGTGAGTGCCAATGGGTTTAGTACAAACAAACTCAACCTTGAGATACTTGAACACTATGCCAAACGTACAGGTAATACAAAGGCAGAGTTGTTTCTCAAGAATGTTCGTAGACTGTCTGCCCTAGATACATATCTATCTAGTTTTGTTGAGGGCATATCTACATACACTAAGCCTGATGGCAAGCTACATGTTAGATTGTTACAGCATCGCACATCTACAGGACGATTCAGTGGTGCAGATCCTAACATGCAGAATATGCCTAGAGGTGGTACGTTCCCTGTGAAGAAGATCTTTGTGTCACGTTGGGAAGGTGGCAAGATACTTGAAGCTGACTTTGCACAGCTAGAGTTTCGAACTGCAGCATATTTGTCACAGGACAAAGTTGCAATGCAAGAGATAGAGGATGGGTTCGATGTACACAGCTATACTGCACAGGTTATTACGGATGCAGGACAGCCTACATCTAGACAGGAAGCAAAGGCACATACGTTTGCTCCTCTGTATGGAGCTACAGGGTTTGGCAGATCCGAAGCAGAAGCTATGTACTACGAGCAGTTTGGTGATAAGTACAAGGGTGTGTCTGCATGGCACAAGAAGTTAGGGAACGAAGCTATAAACACAGGACGTGTTAATATTCCTTCAGGACGTTCCTTCTCTTTTCCTGATGTAGTACGTAAAGGTAATGGCACTGTCACATACTTTACACAGATAAAAAACTATCCTGTGCAAGCATTTGCTACGGCAGATATAGTGCCACTAATTCTCATGACTTTTGATAACATGCTCATGAATATAAATAGTTGCATAGTGAATACTGTGCATGATTCAATAGTAATAGATGTTCATCCTGACGAAGTGGATGATGTTCTAAACATAGTAAATAGTATTAACAGTTCAATGAAAACTATCATTGATACACGTTGGAATATAGACTTTAATGTACCTTTGAAATTAGATGCAAAAATAGGTAACAACTGGCTTGACACTAAGGATGTATAGTGATATAACTATAACACTTTTTTAAATTATAAGGAGAATATATATGAATGAAGTAGTAACAATAAACGGAAACTTTGACGATATGGCTAAAGCTATGGGCATGTCAGAACCTGTGGGTACTGAGATCTCTAAGAAGTCTGCCAGTTCTTTGGCTAGACTAAAGCTTAGTCACACACCTATCATGGGTACAACAGAGATCAATGGTAAGACAGTAAATGTTGAAACCATACCCTCTGGTTCTTTTAAACTAGAAGTACCTGATGACGGTCAGTATTTTCAGACTGACATTGAAATCAGACCTTTCATGCAACGCTATATGTATAAAAGGTTTATCAAGGGCAATGACAGTACACCCAATCGTTATGTCAAGACAGTCATGTCTGATAATCTTAACGTTGATCTAAAGGATAACGATGGTGGCTTCAACTGTGGCAAACCTGCAGGATACATACAGGACTTTGCTTCTCTGCCTGATAAGCAGAAGGAACTGATCAGACAGATCAAACGAGTCAGAGTTATACTAGGACTTGCTAAGTTTGATAAAGCTCTTAAAGTTGAAGGTGACTACAACAGCGAAGCTGATCTAGGTTATGTACCTTTCATATGGGAAGTAGATAATCGTGAAGCATTTAAAACTGTTGGTGATGTCTTTGTAAAGCTTTCTAAGATGAAGAGACTACCAGTTAATCACACTGTGTACGCTTCATCTGAAGAGAGAAAACTACCGAATGGTAATAGCTACTATGTGCCTAGCACAAGGCTAGATCTTACCTCTAAGGTAGAGACATCTGATAAAGATCAGGAACTCTTTGGTGATCTTCTGTCTTGGGTTACTAACTACAACCAGTACATCATGAATCAGTGGGATGAGAATGTTCATTCCAAAGAGGACATTGATCCTGCTGTTGTGGAAACTTTCATCGACATTACTAATGAAGAGAAAGTTCAGTAGCCATGAATCATAAGGCAGAACTTAAACTGCACCGATTCCTAGACCAAGCCACTGACGGTAAGAAGGTATTGTCTGACACAAACATTGATAAGATTTGTGATGACATTAAAGATGCCTTACACCGTCAGTTTGGCTCTAAAAATACTAGGAAAGAGTTCAGACTTAGGATGTCTAACATAGGCAAGCCTACCTGTCAGCTTTGGTTTGAGAAAAACAAACCAGAGGAAGCACTACCTTTTCCTAACAACTTTGTAATGAACATGATGTTAGGGGACATAGTTGAGTCTGTGTTCAAGGGACTGCTTAGACAGGCAGGTGTAGCCTTTGAGGATTCTAAGAAAGTGTCTATGGAACTAACTATAGATTCAAATATAGAGGGGACATATGACATAATCATGGACGATGCAGTTGATGATATTAAGTCTGCATCCGATTGGTCATATAGAAATAAGTTTGAATCATTTGATACTCTTGCCAAAGAAGATCCCTTTGGTTATGTAGGACAGTTGGCAGGGTACGCACAGGCTTTGAATAAAAAAGCAGGTGGTTGGTGGGTTATAAATAAAGCAAATGGTAGCTTTAAATATATACCTGCAACTGGTTTAGACTTGACAAAAGAAGTAGATAAACTATCTGATAATGTAAGCGTAGTACAGAGTAACAAGTTCAAAAGATGTTTTGATGCAGTTGAAGAAACATTCAGAGGTAAGCCTACAGGAAATAAAATCTTAGGAACGACATGCTCATTCTGTAGATTTAAACATTCTTGTTGGACTAACTTGCAAGAGCTACCTTCTCTGGTATCTCAGGCAAAAGAACCAAAGATTGTTTCATATGTTGAAATAGGAAAGGAGAAATTACTATGACAAAAAAAGAACCTACATTAGAGGAGATGGCTGAACAGATCTCCGATCTAGAAACACAGCTTTCAGAAATGAAGAAAGCATATACTGATAAAAAGTATGCTGCCTACAATATTGCAAAAGAAGCATACTTAGCAGAAGCTAAAGCTCTCTACGGAGACAGGCATGTTCCTCTGTCGAGGACATACTCTGTTTGGTGGTAGGTGTTATACACTTCTAAACAGTATAAGGTAGCACGTAAGTTAGGCTACCGTAGTGGACTTGAGGTTAAGCTCTCAGAGTTTCTTGATGAACTAAAAGTAAAATATATTTACGAGGGCATCAAGATAGAGTGGGAAGACTTGGCTTATAGACATTACACACCTGACTTTGTGCTACCTAACGGTATCATAATAGAAACCAAAGGACTCTTCACCGTAGAGGACAGAAGAAAACACATATGTATTAAGAAACAGCACCCCAAGTTAGACATACGTTTTGTGTTTACAAGTAGTAAAAGAAAGATTAAGAAAGGTTCTAAGACTAGCTATGGAGATTGGTGTGAGAAGAACA
>Ga0208767_1001185_pt1 | contig 20767 bp, 14 predicted proteins | sample VirMetDEL_Mar_21_FD_184514 | JGI IMG/M metagenome (GOLD analysis project Ga0208767, IMG submission 184514) | Aqueous microbial communities from the Delaware River and Bay under freshwater to marine salinity gradient to study organic matter... | ecosystem: Environmental > Aquatic > Marine >... | reverse complement strand
TCCAGAGTGTCGCACTAGAAATAAACAGGAGAAAGCACATGGACTACTCGCGAAAGCCTACGCCCAAAAGGCTCTCAAGCTGGGAGGAGTTTATGCGCTCCGAACAAGAGAGAAGGGAAAGTTTGGACGCTATCTCGGTGAAATCAAAGTGGGGCGAACAACAATCAATAAGCTACTCATCAAAGAAAAACTGGCTGTCGAATACACCGGCCAAAATAAAAAAGAAATAGCGGCTGCACAGGAAGCTAACCGTCAAGCACTAATAAAAGAAGGTAAACTAACAGCTACGGGCATACCGCCTGTTAGCGAATACGAGGATAGATTGTAGTGGATGTCATAACCGTAGACTTTGAGACCTATTACTCAAAAACGTTCTCGCTAACTAAACTAACTACAGAACAGTACATTCGTAGTCCTGAGTTTGAAATCATTGGTGTGAGTGTAAAAGTAAATGATGGCGAGACAGTATGGTTGAGTGGAGCATTCAGCGACCTGAAGAGGTACTTACATGACAACTATAACTGGGAAGAGTGTGCTGTACTTGCTCATAACACTTTGTTTGACGGCGCTATTCTTAGTTGGTTGCTTGATATTCACCCTCGTTTATACCTTGATACTCTTTGCATGGCGCGTGCAATACACGGTGTTGATGCCGGTGCGTCACTTAAAAGACTCTCAGAGATGTACGATGTCGGAGAGAAAGGAGACGAAGTAATTCATGCGCTGGACAAACGCCGCGAAGATTTCAGCGATGCCGAATTAGAACGGTATGGGGATTACTGCATCCAAGATGTAGAACTAACTTATAAGTTGTTCAATATATTTATGCGTAAGCGCAATTTCCCGGCCAGCGAACTTAAAGTTATAGATATGACTTTGCGTATGTTTGTAGACCCTGTGCTTGAGTTAGACATGAACAAACTGCAAGATCATCTTGATAATCTAAAAATACAAAAGGATCGCCTACTGGAAGAGTGTGGGATTGAGAAGGACGAACTAATGTCCAACCCTAAGTTTGCTAAGGCGTTGGAATCACTAGGTGTTATCCCTCCAACCAAAACAAGTTTGCGTACAGGTAAAGAGACGTTTGCTTTTGCTAAAAGCGATGAAGCATTCAAGGCTCTCCAAGAACACGAAGACCCAAAGGTGCAAGCGTTAGTGGCAGCTCGCATAGGACTTAAGAGTACGCTAGAGGAAACACGTACAGAAAGGTTTATTGATATCGCACTGCGCGGCGCATTACCTGTACCGATTAAATACTACGCAGCACACACTGGTAGATGGGGCGGCCAAGATAAGATCAACCTACAGAACCTACCAAGTCGGGGTCAGAACGCTAAAGTTTTGAAGTCGTGTATCGTAGCACCGGAAGGATACACACTAGTTGAATCCGACTCGGCTCAGATAGAGGCACGAGTACTTGCATGGTTAGCCGGTCAGGATGATCTGGTCGAGGCTTTTGAGAAGGGGGAAGATGTATACAAGAAGATGGCAGCGGCTATCTATGGTGTGCCTGAATCCGAAGTTACTGCCCACCAACGCTTCATCGGTAAGACTACGATTCTCGGAGCCGGATATGGAATGGGGGCAGTAAGATTCCGTGACCAACTTAAGACGTTCGGGGTTGACGTAGAAGCGGCGGAAGCAGAACGTATTGTACGTATCTACAGGGACACGAACGACTCAATTACTACCTTGTGGAAACAGGCCCAGACTGCACTGATGCGCATCTACCAAGGCTACGCCGCAGAACTCGGACGTAAGGGGGTGCTTGAAGTGGTGCCAAATCTCAACGCTATTCAACTCCCATCGGGGTTGATGATGTACTACAACGAGTTAAAAGCTGACGAGACAGAGAAAGGTGTTCAGTTTTCGTACAAGACTAGACGGGGTTGGACTAAGATTTACGGCGGTAAAGTTATAGAAAACGTGTGTCAGGGAATAGCACGTTGTGTGATGTCCGAACAGATGTTAATGATATCTAAGCGGTACCCTATTTTGCTAACGGTACACGATTCTGTGGTATGCTGTGTCAGAGACACGGAGGTAGAGGAAGCTGCTATCTACGTGGAATCCTGCATGCGTTACACACCGGAGTGGGCGAACGGCCTTCCCGTGCGTGGTGACGTGGAGATCGGCAAAAACTACGGAGAGTGTACCGAGTGGATACCAAACCAGCGTGGTCGTTCAGTAGCATAAAGACGTTTGATCAGTGCCCGAAGAAGTATTACCACACGAAGGTAGTAAAAGATTACGAGGAGAACTTTGAAACCGAAGCTATACTTTACGGAAACGAGTTTCACAAGGCCGCAGAAGATTACGTCGGCGGTGTAGTTAAAGAGTTAGACCCTCGATTTGATTATGCCTTGGCTGCACTAGATAAGCTGATAGGTATGAAAGGTGAGAAGCTCTGCGAGTACAGGATGGGGCTTACTCAAAAACTTGAACCGTGTGATTTCTTTGCCAAAGATGTGTGGTTTAGAGGTGTAGCCGATCTATTAATAGTTGACGAAAAAACCGGCGTTGCTACAGTAATAGATTACAAAACCGGTAAGTCTGCTAAGTATGCAGACAAAGGACAACTAGAGCTAATGGCTCTTGCTGTCTTCAGACATTTCCCTGATATAAAGAAGGTGAAGTGTGGTTTGTTATTCGTGGTGTGTAACGCTTTTATTAAAGAAGTGTACACCACAGAGAACCAAACAGATTTGTGGCGAAAGTGGTTAACTGCCTACGCAACGCTAGAAAAAGCGTATGACAAAGATGTTTGGAACCCTAGACCCACAGGACTCTGCAAAGCACACTGTGTTGTAACTGAATGTCCACACAACGGGAGGAGATGATGCTAAAAAGAACTAAAGAAGAAACTTTGGAAAGAGTTAGGTTGTTTACGGACTCTAAACTAATTGCGGAAGAGGTCGCGGCTGTCGCTGATGAGCTACAAGATTCTGAATCGGAATACCCGTATTGGCTGAAGGAAGCAGAAGTTACTATTCTTGGACTACATGATTTAGTTATGGAGATGTACAAGTTGCTCAAGACAGAAGACTTGGAGAAACAAGATGCCATACAAGAATAAACCTAGACCCTATAAGAAAGAGTGGGAGCAGCAACAGGAACGTAATGAGAAGAAGGAACGTGCTATACGCGCACGGGCCAGACGCAAAGTAGACAAGGAAGGCGTAGACAAAAACAAGAACGGCAAAGCTGACAAACGTGAAGGTAAAGATATTAGCCACAACAAAGCTCTAAGTAAGGGCGGTACAAACAAAGACGGCTACAAGATAGAAACTAAGAGCAAGAACCGCTCTCGCAATTACAAGAAAAAGAAAACAAAGAAAGCTAAGTAACAACTCCAAGGAGGAGTGATGCAGATTGTCGATAACAGAGGCTTGCTTCTGCGGGTTCGTAATCCCGAAAAAATTACTGCGGCAATACCAAAAAGCAAACAACTTAACGCAAATGACGTTATTGTTAACTGGGGTGTAGATGAATCCCGTGTTCTAAAAAACTTAAATGTCAGGGATGTGCCATCCCCCATACTGGGCAAGTATAAGTGGACAGGCAAGTACCAGCCTTTCGATCATCAGAAAACAACTTCCTCTTTCTTAACCTTAAATAACCGGGCGTTTTGCTTTAACGAACAAGGGACGGGTAAGACCGGCTCCGCTATCTGGGCTTCCGACTTCCTGATGAACGAGGGACTAATCAACCGTGTCCTAATTATCTGCCCTATATCTATTATGGATTCGGCGTGGCGGGCTGACCTATTTAAGTTTGCTATGCACCGCACAGTAGATATAGCACACGGCCCTAAAAAGAAACGACAGGAGATAATTAACGGGGAAGCAGAGTACATCATTATCAATTATGACGGCGTGGAGATAGTTAAAGACGATATCGAAGCGGGTGGATTCGATCTGATTATTGTGGACGAGGCTACGCACTACAAGAACTCACAGTCTAAACGCTGGAAAGTGCTGAACTCTATATTAAAACCACAAACATGGTTGTGGATGATGACCGGAACACCAGCCGCGCAGTCTCCCGTAGATGCGTACGGACTAGCCAAACTTATTAACCCAAAGAACGTACCTAAGTTTTTTGGGGCTTTCAGAGATATGGTGATGTTCAAAGCCACGCAGTTTAAGTGGTTACCTAAACCTAATGCTGTAGATACAGTATTCAACGCCCTCCAACCGGCTATTCGATTCACCAAAGACGAATGCCTAGACCTACCCGACATGACCTACGTAAAACGTGAGGTCGAACTAACCGCACAACAGAAAAAATACTACAAGATACTCAAAGATAAACTTATGGCGACAGCCGCAGGGGAACAAATATCTGCTGCAAACGCCGCAGTAGCTATGAACAAACTCCTACAGATATCTTGCGGGGCTGTGTACACCGACACTGGAGAGACGGTGGAGTTTGACATTAAGAATCGGTACAAGGTTCTACGTGAAGTGATCGACGAGTCTAGCCAGAAGGTTCTTATCTTTGTACCGTTCAAGCACGTTATTGACGTACTGGCTGAGAAGCTAAAAGCTGATGGTATAACAAACGAGATTATAAGAGGTGATGTAAGTGCCTCCAAGCGCACTGAGATATTTGCCAGATTCCAAGATGACCCAGACCCCAGAGTCCTGATAATCCAACCGCAAGCGGCTGCACATGGTGTAACGCTAACTGCGGCAAACACGATTGTATGGTGGGGGCCAACATCTTCTTTGGAAACTTACGCACAGGCCAACGCCCGTGTCCATCGAACGGGTCAGAAACATCCTTGTACAGTAGTGCAACTAGAAGGCTCAAGGGTAGAGAAACGTATCTACAAGATGCTAGACGAGCGGATAAACATCCATTCACAAATAATAGATTTATATCAAAATATGCTTGAACTATAAAAATAACTAGACTAAACTGCACCAAACCAAGAAGAACCATGCTAAACTTAATCTGATATGTGGAGATGTCGTGATGAGTAATGAGGTGAAACCCGACTTAGATCGGTTGGTCTCGGTCTATATAAAGATAAGAGACAAGAAGTTAGAGCTACAAGCCGCTCTAAAAGAACAAGAAGAAGAGCTTGTACTGAAGATGAAAGCCATAGAAATCAAACTCTTGGAGCACTGTAAAGATAACGGTGTCGAATCTGTCCGTACAGAGAACGGTACGTTCTATCGGTCTACCAAATCTAAATACTGGACTTCTGATTGGGAAGCGATGGGTAAATTTATCCTTGAAAATGAAGTGCCAGAACTGCTTGAGAAAAGAATCCATCAGGGGAATATGAAGCAATTCCTTGAGGACAACCCCGAAAAGCTCCCACAGGGGTTAAATTGTGAGAGCGAATACACTGTAACTGTACGGAGGAAGAAATGAGTGAAAGTTATGTTCCGATTGAGGAACTAGCTAAATATCTTTCGGTCAAAATCCCTACTATCCGTGATTGGGTCAGTAAAGGATACATACCGAAAGACACCTATATAAAGGTAGCTAACACGTACCGTTTCAGTATTCCTGATGTGGTAACGGCCTTGAAGCAAGAAGCACCTGAACCTGTCTATGACAACCAAAACGAACCTGTTCAACTTGAACTGGATTTCAGCGATGAGGAAGATGTATGAGCGATTTAGCTTTATTTGAAAATATGCCTGACGAGTACAAACAACTTCTCGGGCAACTCCAACCTGACACCAATGCCTCTGGACGTGGCTCTTCTGCGGGCGGTATTAACCGACTCAGCATTCGTGGTGGTGTTTTCCGTAAAGTAGTTAACGGTCAAGAGGTAGGAGAACTGGAACAGCGTGCTATCAGTGTGGTTATTGTTAAAACTGCACCAATCTCGCGTATGTATTTTGCGGGGCAGTACCAAGCTGGGGTGACTAACCCTCCTACATGTTGGTCTGGAGATACGCAAACAGGCCGTCCATCGGAAGATGTTTTATCTAGTGATCGTCAGTCAGAGACGTGTTTCGACTGCCCACAAAACATTAAAGGTTCCGGTCAAGGTGAAGGGCGTGCGTGCCGATACTCTCAACGTGTTGCAGTATTACTTGCTGACGCTGACGGTAAGGTTGTGTCTGATGATGTCTATCAGCTTTCACTGCCCGCTACCAGCGTGTTCGGCGACAACAAAAACAAGATGGGACTACAAACTTATGCCCGCTTGTTGGACTCACAGAAAGCTCCACTAGCTTCTTTACTTACTGAACTACGTTTTGATACAGACTCTTCCACACCCAAGCTGTGTTTCAAACCAGTACGTGTATTGGAACAGGATGAACTTAAAATAGCTGTAGCGTTGCAACAATCAAAAGATACAGAAAAACTTATTGCGCTCAGTGTAAAACCGAAGGAAGATGTAGCAGACGCTCCTGCCCTACCTAAGATAGAAATGCCGAAGGTAGAAGCGGTAGCAGAAGAAGAGGTCGAAGAACCAAAGGTTAAGGTGTCTAAAAAGAAAAAAGCAGAGACACCGGCTGATGTCGATCTCGCAAGTTTGCTAGATGAATTTGATGACTAAAAACAATGGGGCACTACGGTGCCCCTCTTACTCTGATGTGGAAATCTTATGGAAACCAAAGAGTTTCTTAGTACCGTTGCCGGAAGCGAAGGTTACTATTGCATAGTAGGAATAAAAAACGGTAAGACCATACAAAAATTCTATAACTCAGTTGATGCTGCGGCAGATGCGGCGCATCAATTCGATGCTGAAGGGTACGATGCTTACTATACTCCGGCTACGTATGCCGAGGATGTAAATCGTAAGGCCGAAAACGTCTTACAGATGAAGGCGTTGTTTTTAGATTTAGATTGTGGCGCGGATAAACCCTACCAAACACAGCGTGATGCACTGATTGCATTACAAGAATTCAAGAACGAGTATAACCTACCTACATGGACAGCCGTGGTCAATTCAGGCCGTGGTCTGCATGTTTACTGGATTCTTACGCGTACGTATTCCAGAGAAGAATGGCTACCGGTAGCGGAGAGGCTAAAGACAGCCTGTACTGAATTCGGCTTAGAGGCTGATCCGGTAGTGACTGCGGATGCAGCGCGTATCTTGCGCGTACCAAATACACACAACTTTAAGGATGACCCAGCGCGTGACGTTAAGGTCGTTCAGATGAAACAAGATTTCATAGAGTTGGATGTGTTTGCGTCTAAGCTCCCAGAAAGAGCGTCACCAGTTACCAGCGCAAGAGAGTATACAGACCAAGATGCTAAGGACATGGCCCGCGCAGTTGGTCAAAGTAAATACACAACCAAGTTTTCTAAACTTCTGATTGCTACGTCATCAGGCAAAGGTTGTGGGCAAGTTAATCGTGCGATTATGCAGCCCAACGATCTGTCGTACTCCGATTGGCTCCATGTACTGTCTATTGCCAAGCATTGCGAAGAAGACGGGGCACAGGCGATTCATCTGATCTCAAGTCGGTATGACGGCTACTCTGCCGACGAAACCGAGAAGGTAGTTGCACCGATTGAATATCCACATCTGTGTTCTACGTTTGAATCCGATAACCCATCAGGGTGTGAAGGTTGTCCACACAAGGGCAAAATCAAGTCTCCTATCAGTCTGTGCAGAGAAGTGCGCATGGCTGAATCCAATGAGGTAGAGGTACAAGTCTTTGAGGAGCAGGAGGTAATTATGGAGGGGGAGGAAGAAGCCCCAACTCCTACGCCTAGCACCGTGAAGATAACTATACCCCAGTACCCGTTCCCCTATAAGCGTGGTATTAACGGAGGTGTGTATCTAGAAAAGAAGGATCAGGATGGAAATGTAGAACAGATAGAAGTGTATAACAGAGACTTCTACGTTACGAAGAGATTGCGTGATCCGATAGATGGGCCATCGTTTGAATTTAAGCACCATACCGACAGGGAAGGGGTACAAACATTTGTGCTACCCATGACTAAGCTGACTTCTAAGGACGAGTTCAGAAAGGCTATGGGGCTAAACGATATTTTTATTCTCCCTAAACAAGCGGAGTTAATTATGGTCTACATCGGTAGATGGATTGAACAGTTAAAACAAACTCAGGATATGGTCGAGGTGTATACGCAGTTTGGTTGGACTGAAGATATGAAGTCGTTCATCTTGGGTGACAGAGAAATATATGCTGACCGAATAGAGTACACCACACCTAGCAGCCGTACTGCGCAGTACATACCTATGTTCCAGAAGAAGGGGACACTAGATGGTTGGAAGAAGGTAACAGAGTTCTACAACCGGCCTGACTTTGAAGAGCATCAGTTTATGTTTGGGTTAACTTTTGGTTCTCCACTTATGGAGTTTATCCCCAATATATCCGGTGCTATCTACCATTTGATGAGCAAGGAAACCGGCTACGGAAAAACTACAGGTATGTTTGGTGGAGCTTCAGTATGGGGGCACCATAAAAAACTTGTACTCAAAGGCAAGGATACAGGTAACTCTGGTTGGAACCGTGCAGAGATATGGAAGAACATTCCGCTGTACATAGACGAGATCACTAACTACAAGCCCGAAGCCGCTAGTGAGTTTTGTTATGCCGCAACAGACGGTGAACAGAAAAACCGGATGAACAATCAGGGGCAAAACTCTGAAAGATATCGTGGTAGAGAGTGGTCGTTCATTGTGGCCACTACGGGTAATACTAGCTTGCATGAAATACTGTCTGCTAACCGAGAACATTCGGAGGGTGAAGTAGGTAGAGCCTTGGAAGCTATGGCTACCAAGAAGTTGTTTTCGGAAGAAGACACCGCATTAGCTAACACATTGCAGGAAGATTTGGCTAACAACTACGGACATGCAGGGGAGCCGTATATACAACATATTCTTAAAAACCCAGAAGCGACAGAAAAACTTGTTTTAGCTACAAGAGACGCAATGATAAAAGCGGCAAATTTAGATTCTCAGCACAGGTATTGGGTTGCAGAGTGCGCGTGTACGTATGCGGGAGTTATGATCGCTAAGAGCATTGGCTTGTTAGATTGGGATTTGGATGCGTTCTACGCTTGGATTATTAAGAAACTAAAGTTGGCTAGAGAAAATATGCAAAGCATGACCATAGATATACATAACCTCATTGCCGATTACATTGCGGATAACCCACGAGGCATTCTACGTGTAAAGAGTACTGACGATGCGAGAACCACTGATCCGGAGAAGGAGAATTTGATTATGCCGGATGCAACGCCATTGTATCGTTGGGTTGGAAGGCATGAGTACGACATTCATAAACTGTATTTGCGCCCCGCACCGTTCAAAGAATGGTGTATGAAACGAGGGCATGTATATGCTTCGGTACGGGAACTGATAAAACTACAGCTAAAAGGTAGAGTTACTAAGATGCGTTTAGGAAAAGGTACTAAACTCGATCTGCCATATCAGTCGGTAATCGAATTATCTTGGGCAGATGAGGTTAGCAATGACGAGGGTAATGCTGACTGATATATCACCTGACGGTGTACGTATCGTTGTAGATTGGGATAAGTTTAAGCCGGGGTCTTCGGTATTCATACCTTGTATAAACACGGCTAAAGCTATCGAACACTTAACAAAAGCCGCCCGGATAACTAAGAAAGATATAGAGCAACGTGTTCGTGTAGAGGACGGTAAGTATGGCGTTCGGGTTTGGCGGCTAAAGTAACTGTGGTACTATAGCCGCGCATCATTTCCTTATCAGAGGATTTAGCCCCCCTCTGGGGGGCACTTTTTATAGATCGCTGTCCAACCAATCCATAGCAGCATTAAACTCTTCGTTTGATTGCATTATCTCTGCCAGTGCTTTTTTATTTTGAATAGGCATACCGCCGGTCAAGTCTGCAAACTGGCTTCTAGTAGCTCTACTACCCAAAGAGCGTTCCATAGCGGACACATCAATAACTGAAGTTGGATGATCTAAATTGTACGCTTCTGCTTCTTCAATAGCTTCTGCAAATAATTCAGGTTTAGGGGCGTTAGGGTCTAGCGCATAAGCTATCTTATCTAAAATTCCTTCCCTACGTTCCTTCCTTCCGGCTTCTTTGCGGATGTTGAGTGACAATCTGTCTCTAGCGGCCCGTGTAGAGATAGGAGAAAAACCCATAGCTTGTTTTAATATATCGCCTGTAGGTAATGCTCCAGAAATTACATCATCTCCACGTCCTGTCTCGTAGCCTTTAGTAGCAAAACGATAGGCTTTGGCTACGTTAGATGCACCTGTTGGTAGTATGGCTTCAACCGCTCTGTCTTTGTTTCTCGGGTTATCATCAAGTAGTGATTCCATACCATCGTAGATACGTTTACCTACACCATAAGTTGGGCCAGCCCATGCCTCTACAATTGCTTCAGTTGCATTATTTGGCTTGTAGTTACCGCGATCACGGATCATTAAGTTAGTTAGAGAAATACGATCTGTTAAATCTATACCTAACTGACTTGCAATCAAACCGTAGTATCTGGCTCCCCCGATCATTTTGGCAACTATTGTGTTGAAGTCATCTTCGTCATCGTCAAGGAACATGTTGGCAATAGCCGCAACTACTCCGTACATCGGAACACCTTTAACGCCGACTAACGCTCCGCCGGTTGCGGTTAGGTAGAAGAACATATTTCTAAGAATTCTAGCTTCTTCACGTTCTGCTTCTGTTCTTGCTTTACCGATCATGTCATCGAACAGGGTTTTAACCATACGAAGGTGGGTATACAAGAACTGCGCGGGAACGCGCTTAAACTGCCAAATAACACTACCTATACTGCTTTGAGCTATACGAGGAGCTGTTGTCAAAGAGGCTGAAGTGTTAACCCACAGTGTAGTATCTATCGCTTGTTGCGCTGCTTGATCTCCAAACTTGTTAAACTCAGCCTCAGATATTTTTCCAAAACTCTTACCGGTAAGTTTCTCCATTTCTAGTATGTAGACACTCATGGCACTTGTTTGACGGATAGCACGTTCCGAATGGTTAAATAGAAAACCAGACCAGTACACAGCTTTGGTAAGTAACGTAGAGTTAGGATTTTCTAGGTCTGCCATTTCGGTAGTGGCCGAGCGTGCATCAAACCCATACTCCTTAAACTTATCGGCCAACTTATCGAACCTAGAAAGCACTTTGCCTAACTTTGTGTCTCTGTCTATATCGTTTGTAAGACTGAACCCACCTAGTTCATTAAGTACTTCTGTGTCACCTATCTGTTGCCCTTTTTCATCGACTCCTGTAACCCCTTCTCTGGAAACTGTGCCGAATGTAGCTGTGTACAGGCCACCAGCAAGCGCCATAGCTTTAGTTGCGTTAACTGGCCCATATTCGGCTGCTGTACGAGACTGTAAGACTATCGGAATGATAGACGTGTTTACGGCAACTGAACTTAAGTTAAATCCTAATGTCCAGATAAACGTGGCCGAACGTGCTATACGAATACCATTGGGTAGTATGGGATTCTTAGCAAATTGTAGATAGCTGGGTAACCTGCCAGCTACTGGCATTTCTTGGGTTTCTTCTCTTGTTCCTGCCACGATAGTAGCGGCGTCATAGAGAAAAGAATCTTCTTCGCCTAACGCGTCACGTTCATTACGTACTTGTTTGCCAGCTATCTCTAGGTCTACTGCATGCTTGAGGTTAGCGTAGCTTGTTATAAATCTTGGGGCTTTTTGCTGAAAAGACTCTAAGGCATCTCCCTCGAAGAACGCTATGTTTTGGCGCACTCGACGTGATTGTACGAGAGCTTGTTCAGGAAGTGAGCGCAACATAACATCTGCAATAAACTCATTTACCTGCCGCTTGCCTTCTTTGTCTTTAATGTCTAGTGCGTTTATTTTCTTACGCAGATCAGTAAGGAACGGTAGCGGTACTTCATTGTTGTAAACCTGTCTCTCTATTTCGGCACGCGGTTTAGCCCGTACTGATTCGGCATCAACTTCAGGTAGCTCTTTGAGTTTGCGGATTGCCCGTCTACGTTGCAGCCATGAGTCATAAGAACCTGTAGCGTAAACTATCTGTCCGTTCTCATCTCTGTAGTTAAACTCAAGCCAGTGGGTACCGGAACGAGTTAGTGGAAAGTACGGCTCGATGAACCCAGCCTCCAGACGGCGCATAAACATCTCGTCACGGATAGTCTTTTTAACTTCCGATTCAGTCTCTAACTTATCTATATTGGCTTCTTCTGCGGCTATGATGTTGTCGTTAAGATCACTATAGAAATCGCGCAGGTTTATGTATATTGCCCGTTGTTCTGGCGTTAGCTGTCCAAAGAGACTTACTACTTCTTCGTACTCTTTAATTCTTTGTGGATTAGGTTCTTTAGGAATAACTCTGCCGACTATGGACGGTGGGCGACCAGCCTTTTTATCTGCTTCACGTTTAGCTTCTAACTCAGCAACACGTTTGTCCATCTGAGCTTTGGTGTTAAATTTTTCTTCTTTACGCGTACGCGCATCAGTTTTGCTATTGTATGCGCCGTAGACAACCCAATACTTGCGTATCTTGTCCTCATTGACCGTGGGGTCAATACGATTAATAGTAGAGAACGACACTAGTTTATTGAATATACCCTTAGCTTTACTGTTATTTGAAAAAACACGATAAGCATCATTGAGTAGGTTGTTGTACTTCTTCATGTACTCAACACGGATACCCTCTACTTGGTAGAGGAGTCTTTCAATCTTTTTAGCCGAAGGTACTTTTAACTTTAAGATATCTGAAATTGCTTCAAGCCCAACTCCGTTGAGGAAGAAGGCCCGTGCTCTACCACTGGCGTTTTTACCCCACTCTAGTATGTCTTCGACTTTGTTAGGCGGGGAGTCCTTCAAAAATTCATTACCGCCACTCATCATGTGAGTGACAGCTTCTTCTGGTTTACCTTTAGCCAGTGCGTTTGGAACATCAGTTACGTTCCGGGTGTTAGGTTCAGTTCCCAGAATCGTGTTTATGTGTTTTATGGTTTCGACATCCGCAGTGCGTGCGTTATCTGCAATACCTAAGAACTTGACAATTGCCCCCCAGAACCGCTCCCAGCCTGTGATTTTTTGTCCGGTAGGCTTGTAAGCCGCCAGCTTTGCTTGGAACTCAGGATTAGTAAACGCCTCGGCAACGAAGTCTTCCAGAGAACGCATACCGTACTCGTCCGGCATAGCTCCTTTTAGATCATCGTACAGCTTGGTCAGTGCTACAGTAGCTGGGTGGCTCTTGTTTTGTAGTACGGCGTAAGTAACAGCGTGTGCGGATTCGTGTAGGACAGCGTGCGTGCTTAACGGAACACTAGTATTTATAACAATTGTGTTTGTACGGGGGTCGTAGATAGCGGCTATGGGGTTACCCTTAGCGTTGTTGAGTTCGCTAGTGGTTTCTACAGTTACGTCTTTTATGGTTTCATTGAGCCTCTTGGCAACCTTACGTACTTTGCGGTTTGGTGAGGTCTCAAAAATTTGGGTAAGAGCCGCACCAATATCTTTGGCTTCAATTGCATCTGCGACTTTCTGGTTAGCTTCGGAAATAGTAGCGGCGACAGCATCGGCTTCAAGGAGCTGGGTAATATCTCCTTCAAATGCCGCCACATCAATATCGAGAGCTTCACGAATGGCTTGTTTGTCATCGGCAAGTCGAGTTTCTTCTGCCGTACCCATTGTTTCGTTCTGGTAAGCTATAAGATCATCTACAGCTTCTTGAACCATTGTATCCGTATTGCCCGGATTTTCTTTTGGATTGACGTACGAGTTTATAGCCTTCCGTTCTTGAGCTTTGACCTCTCTGTCTCTAGCTACTGCGTCTTTGGCTCTGCCTGTCGGAGAGCGGCGTAAGTCCGCTGCTACACGAGCTTCTTCCTCTACTGCGGCTTGTTCTGTTTGCTCGTTAAGTGCAGTAACACTTTCGGGCATATTTGTTTCGACCCAACTACGAGCTGCTTTTGACCTACGCCGAGCTTCAGTTGATTTAATGGTGGATTCTTTGGGCTTTATTGCGTCAAACGCTATTTCCCGTATAGCTAAATCCATGTCCCCGTCAGCCAGATCGAGGTAATACTTCATAGCGCCCCGCTGAGTGTACTTATTGTTCTTATTTAGTTTGAACGCTTGTACTTTCTCAATTGGCGTTTGTTCTGCTGTTGGCTTTGCCGGAGTCCTACGAGTAACAGTCCTACGGGTAGGAGCTTTAGGGGCAGTAGTTGTAGGTGCAGTAGTCGTAGTAGGTGTAGTAGGTGTAGTAGGTGTAGTAGGTGTAGCCGCAGTCTCAGGTGCATCAGGTGTAGGTGTAGGCTCAGGTGCGGGTGTTGGTTCTGCCGCTGCTTGTTCGGCCCTAGCCTGTCTTGCTGCTTCTCTTTCAGCCCTACGTGTAGCTTGTTCGCGCTCTAGTGCTGTAGGACGTGGGCGGGTTGGGACAAATAAGTCTTGCTGTGCGGCAGCTTCTGGGGTCTGTTGCAGAAAGTTGTTTATGTTAACTTTAGTTTGTTCGGCGACGTTTCGGTTCCTTCCGAGGTTAGACAAAGCTGTACGAACTTGTTCACTCGTAACATCCATACCCCGGACGGCCTTACGTATAGGAGCTTGAGGGGCAACGCCAAGACGATCAAAGAACCGCTTGTCTGCTTTTTGTACCTTGGGTGCTTCTTCTACCGTTGCAGGTTCGGCAAGGCGGGCAGCGGCTTTTTCTTCCCGCTCAATAGCTGGGAATTCAAGCTGTCCTTCAGTACCTCGTCCGATACTATCCATGCGCTCCCTATTTAGTCGGGCTTTTTCTGCACGCTGGAGTTCTTGTTCGGTAGGTTCTGCGGTAGCAGGAGCCTCTCTACGCTCTGGTATGAGTGCTTCTAACTCTGCTGTCCTTGCGGCTTGTTCCTCGGCCTGTGCGCCCTCTACGGCGGCTTGTTCGGCTTCTTGCGTAGCAAACGCTTCCCGTACATCGGCAGCACGGTTAATTAGTGTTATCTCGTCTTGTGTAGGCTCGGTGTCTGTAAAGCCCTGTCTGCCTAGCTCTGCACTGAACGCCCGTCTTAGATTTTCTACACCGTCAATATCTTGACGCTCTAAGATAGGTAGAAGTACTTGTTTACGCTTCTCGACAGACTCTTGCTGGCGGCGTTCGGCTACACGACGATCAGCTTCACTAAGTTCCATCTCTTGCTGTGCCGCAGCAACTTCGGCTTCGGCGGCTTCTCTTTCAGCTAGCTGTGCGTCTTCTTCAGCCTGCATTTGTGCTAGCTCTTCATCGTCTAGCATTTCCTGTATCTGCTGTTCTTCTGCTATATCTATCAGATCAGGCTGTACTTCAGCAGGAGGTCTTACCCTAATTCTTTCTTCTAAAGTTGGTTCTTCAACTGGCTCTTCAATAGTGCCTATAGGAGCAAGCTCTTCAACTTCTGCGCCTTCGCGTCTGAAGACAGGGGAATCAAGTATGGGGCGTATGCGGGAAACAACTTCTGGTTTATTGTTACGTACTAACGGATTACTTATATAACTAGTAAGTATAGATTCGGCTTCTGCACGTTGGGCAGGATCGGATAGGTCTAATCCAAACAGTCTATCTGCTGTAGTTTTGCCAAGATCAAGCCCAATTTCTTCTATTGTGTCAGCATCAAAAACAGTAGCAAGTTCCTGTCCACCAAACAGTCCCCCTTCAATACTAGGCTCTTGTTGGTCGGGACGGCCTTGTTCTGCTTCTGGCGTAGGTTCTGTTGTAGGAGCGGGGGCACCCCTAACACGGCGACCCATTAGGCCAACGCCTTCGGCTATCGTAGCTACGATAGCGCCAACACCACCGCCGTATGCCGAAGACTCACCTGTACCGGTAAAAATGCCTTGTTCTGGATCGTATACTTGTTGTGCAATTAAGTTTTGTGCAGCTTCTTGTATACCTTCAGTAATAGCTTCTTCCACTGCTGCCTTGCCAATACGCCCCACAGGAGCCTGATCTATGCGATTGCTAACACGCCGTATGATCGATTGACTTATACCTTCAGCTATGTCATCAGCTTGATTACCGAATACTCTCCTTAACCGTGTAGCTATTTTTAATGGGGCAAAAAATTCTAAAGCGCCGGGCAAAGTACCAAGAGCGGCGGCTCTACTTACTTGATCTTCAGTAGCGCCTGCGGCTTCGGCACGTTGTGCGGCTTCACCGGCCCCACTTGCAATACCAAGAGCAATCGAACTTAAACCAATAGCCGCAGCAGCGGGTAAAGAAACCGGTGCTGTAAGAACTGCGGCTGCACCTAAGCCCAAATAAGGTAGTGTAGAACCAACCCCTGTAGCTAAATTCTCAGCAATACTTAGTTCTTCGGTAGGGGGTTCTTCATCTCCACGGATAAAAGCGCGTGCAGATTGCTCGGCTTCTTCAGGTAGTATAAATGCAGACCCGTAAGCTCCGCGTTGAAACTCTTCTCCTGCACCTGTAAGAACACGTCCGCCTAAGTTAGTAATAGCGTCAAAGAACCCGCCTTCATCTTCTGGAGTTTCGGGTACTTGGGGTACTTCCGGAACTTCTGGCTCTTCAGGTTCTTGTACTGAAGCTACAATAAACTTTTCAGCAAACTCAGGGTACAAAGCACCCAAACGCTGTGCCTGTTCTGGAGATAACTTATCTGGCATATTAACCAGAGCGCCATCTGGCATTCTTACTAGAGGCATAGCTACTCCAAAAACTTAATTAATTACCTAGATTTCCTAAGTAATCATCTAATGATAAGGCACCACCTAACCCAACATCAGCCTGTAGTTGTTGGATTTGACTCAATAGCTCCGCACGTTGAGTGTCGAACAGTTCGTCTTCTTTTTCTATAAGCTCTGCCATTTTTTCTTGGTCGTTTAGAAGGAACGGACTGGTACGGATTTCAAGTAACCGATTTTGATGGTCGTCCGAAAGGTCTTGTTGAAGTTTCAACGCATCACTCAATAGTCTTAAAGACTGACCGCGTGTTTCAATACCAGCCTGACGGTCAGCTTTAATAGCATCAAATTGTGCGCCCAATACGTTAAGACTATTCTTAGTTTCTTCCAGACGTTCAGTTTGTTCTCTGTTGAGTACTCCTGTGTACATCTGCATGGCGGTCTGCATAGCTTGGTTACGGCGTGCAGACAAATCACCTTCTAAAGAAGAACCTGCTTCAAATGCTTTACCACCGGTTTCACGCCCTAACTGGAATGTCTCTAAGCGTTTTTCGCCCGGCTTAGTAATTCGTTCTAGTTCGGCTCTGCGCTCTTGCCCACGGCGAGCTTGTTGAGACTGAATACTTCTACGTGCTTGATCTACCAGACTATTACCAGACAGATAGGCACTCATTATATCTTCTCTTTGTTTACGAGATTTTTCTTCTGGGCTTAACATGCCGCCGTAGTAATCTTCGTATCCTTTAGCCATAGCTTCACGAAGAGCTTTTTCTTCATCACTCAAGCCGTAAATACCCAAGGCTCTGTCTTCTCTTTCTTGCACTCTTCTAGCTACTTCTTCATCGCTAAGTAGGCCGGATTCGTAGGCACCAGCAATTTTACTCTCTAGGGATTGCATAGCTGGAGATAACTCTCTGGCTGTACCAGCCTGAGCAGTCGCTTCCATTTGCTCTATAATACTTTGTAATGTTGGGTCTTCATCTGCTTCAACTACACTTCCATCAGGCCCTGCGTACTTTTTTACTTTGCCACCATAGGCTAATTCGGCATCAGGATCACCACCGGCCATAATAGTTTTGAGTCGTTGGACTTTAAAAAAGGTATCAGGCGGAAAGGTCTTTAAGTTTTCGCTTTCCATTCTTGCGCTTTCCATATCCCCAGCAGCTTTATAACGCTTAACTTGCTGTTCTATCGACATGTAATTTTGTACATTTAGATCACTAGATAGCTCGTTATACTCCTCGCTCATCATTTTATTGAACGGGTTAAGCTGTTGTATTTGAGCTGTTTCGCCCTCTGTAGGGCCGCCTTCGGCATAGCCAATAATTCCACCACGAGCGGCCATTTGTGGCATACGAGCCATATTTGGCGCAGAAAGTTGTGATATACCTGCTGCCATCGGACGTTGTTGTGGTTGAGCTTGAGGCATAGCTTGTGGTTGTGGGCGACGCTGCATACCACCTAGTCCGGCTAACATGTTTGGCGCAGCACGACGTTGTGGTTGTGGGCGACGCTGCATACCAGCTACTTGAGCACCGGGCATTAGCCGTTGCATAAGTCCAATGATACCTTCAGCAGCTTGTTGTTTACGCTGATCGAGTACTGGCATTTGAGGAACTTGTTGGCCTTGCGCTTTTGCCAAATCTTGGTCAGCCGATTTCAGTAAATCAACGGCTTCCTGCGCTTTCATAGCAGCACGAGTTTTAGGGTCTACCCCTAAATCTTGTAAATCGTTATCTACGACATCAACCGCCGCTTGCATACGTTGTGGATTTACATTCGGCATAGCTGGTCTAGGCTGCTGTACGGGACGCTGTTGGGGCATCAAAGCCTGTAAACCTTGTGGTGTTTGCTGCATAGCCATTACTTATATTCCTATGCTGGAGGATTTAATATGTTATTTAACAACGTATAGATATCAGAGCCGCCTTGAGCACCAGCTAGTAAAGAACTTAAGCCGGAAGGCTCCGTGTACTCGTAGCTGGCAACGCCAACTGGCATACCTTGCAGCAATGACTGCATGTACTGTACTTGTTTGTAAGGGAAGTCACGTTCTTCTTCAAACTGAGCGATATCTGCGGCAATGCCCTCACCTTCGATACCCCGTTGTTCAGCACCCGCACGACGTTGGGCTTCAAATACGTCAAACCCAAACTGATTCATCATTTCTTGAGCTTGTCTACGTGCTTGTTCTTCAGTATTAAACTGACCCTGCGCTTCTGTGAAGGCTTGTTGGTATCCAGTACCGGTAATGTCCGCTATGTTACGCAATGTGTTACGGATTAACTCAGAATCCATAATAGCTTGACGGCCACCACCATAAGCTCCGGCTTTACTTAGCCGACTAGCTTGTTTAGTTCGGGCGATTTCAGCTTGACGTTGCGCCTCTGCGATCTGCGGCTCAAGGGACATTTGCAGATAAGGAGACATGTACTGCTGCGCTACACCAGCCTCAGTAAATGAAGTAGGTGTATAGCCCCCCATCTGTGTAATCGGAGCAGTTAAAGCACCCAGACCTTGGTAGGCTTGCGTTTGTAGACCAGATTCTCCAGCAGTTAGGGGGCCTTGGTATGCGGTATACGGCATACCAGCAAGAGCCTGCCCACGACCAAGCATTTCCGTGACATACGGGCCAGCCCACGAAGAAAGCGAAGATTCCTCCGCTCTTGTGGTATTTGAAAATAAATCGTCCGACGTATCGGTCGCTATTGCGTTTGGATCGAGATCATCATCGCCCATGATTCACCTCAACTTGGCATAAATTTGTTTGGGTTTATTTGGGTGCCCTGTGTCTGACGGCCAGTTCTGGCCTGTCTCACTCTATCCATCATAGAGTAAAGTTGCTCGGCACCTGCATTGGAATTGCCATTACCAAGATGGCTGACTACATCGGCAGGGATAACGAACTCGCCATCACTGAGGGCAGCGGGTTGCGTGGCGTCTATAGTAGCAGGAATCCTATCTGCCATGCCATCTGTTGGGCCGCCTAAGTAGTAGCCTTGTCCCATGCCGTCTAAAGAAGCTAGTCCACCTTCCATCATACCAATAGCGCCGGGTTTGGAGGCTTCTATTAACTCGTCTAATCTAGTTTGTACAACGTCTGCACCAGAAGCAGGAGCCATATAACTACGTTGCGCAGGAATTATTCCTGTAGAAGCTACCGTGGGAGCGTATTTGGTTGAAACAGGACGTGTTTGCCTACTGAGATTAGTAAGATTCTGTGTGGCTAAATTCCATTTTTCTGCGTCTGTAGCGGCTTGTGCAGCGTCTATAGCGGCTTGGTTAGCAGCAGCATCGCCCCCCGTACCTACATACTGGGTCTGCGTAAAATACCGACGGCCACCTCCGCCCGGACGGCGGTCTGGGTCATATGCTGCGGCATCTTCTTGAGTATACATAGGTACTTGCTGACGGTAGGCTGTGTAATCAGGAATACCACCCATGTACCCAAGAGGGCCTTGGCTATCTCCACCAAGCCCTAAAAAATCAGAAATAGTACTAGAGTCTTTGGCACGAGAAGCCAGAAATAACCCCAGTACAGGGGCTACTTTGGACATGTCTATAGTCCCATCGTCGGTAGTAAAAAAGTCAGTAACTACGTCAACCGCAGCACCTACTGTGTTACCTACCCAATCAAAGAATTCGCCCATCTTAGCCTCTCAATAAATCTATAAGTTCATCAAACTCATTATAAGTATCTATTATACCGCCACTTTTTGCTGCATAAGGGCGGCTTGCCATATTAGGGTTAAAAATACTTTCGCCACCTATATCGTATAAATAGTCAATTTGCGCTAGCTCTGGCCCTGTTACTCTAACGCCACGAGAACTACTAGGCAAACTCGTACTGGGGGTTTGTACGACACCACAAATTTCTGGATTAAAGTACGCATATACTGGGTTATCACAAAGATCAGTATCTACCCCGCACTTCTCTGGGTTTGCTGCTGCATAGTCTGCATCCAAGCACGGGTCAGTTTTTGTACCGCACTCTATCGGATTCTCTGCTGCATATGCTGGATTTAAACAGGGGTCTTCGGGAGGTGGCGGTGCGCCTTCATAACAGAAACTCTGTACAGTCTGCCCCGTAGGCACTGCTCTGCCGGGCTTATCACTATTCGGCGGACACTCGATAATACGGACTGTTCCGCATATTTCTGGGTTTTCAGCAGCATACGCTGGATTTAGGCAAGGAT
>Ga0208767_1001184_pt1 | contig 20775 bp, 30 predicted proteins | sample VirMetDEL_Mar_21_FD_184514 | JGI IMG/M metagenome (GOLD analysis project Ga0208767, IMG submission 184514) | Aqueous microbial communities from the Delaware River and Bay under freshwater to marine salinity gradient to study organic matter... | ecosystem: Environmental > Aquatic > Marine >... | reverse complement strand
ATATTACTTGGTTTAAAAGAGAAGAGGTTATGTATGATTTGTTAGGGAGAAAGTTATGAAGATAATAATAGACGCGGGACACGGCAGTTATTCAGAACATAAATCCGCGATTGTAAATGGTCGGAAGGTTTACGAAGGCAAAATCAATCGGCAGTTTGCCGGGATGTTAGGGCATCTCCTGAAATGGGATGGTCATCAGGTTATTTACACGTTGCATCCTGACGATGACCGGGATTTGTCGTTGGCGTGGCGTGTGCGGGTTGCAAACCAACACCCTGACGCGTTGTTCATTTCCCTACATTCAAACGCATTCAACGGCAATGTTCGCGGATGGGAAATCTTCACATCGAAAGGTAACACCAAATCAGACTATTTATCAACGTGCATTTACAACGAAGTAGCGAAATTGAATTATGGGTTTCCGATGCGTGTTGATTTCAGCGACGGCGATGCGGACAAAGAAGCCGATTTCTACGTGCTACGAAAAACGCGTGGCGTTGCGGTATTGATTGAAACGTTGTTCTTCGATAATATTCAGGATGTGGCGTTGTTGGAAGATTTAGAGTTTAGACAAAAAATGGTCGCGGCATATTATCGCGGAATCAAAAAGTACATTGATTAAAAATATTGCATTTGCGGCATTTGTTTTGATTTGTGGTGTGTTTATATGGTCGGAGTATAAAAAGTCCCGCAAATCGCACGAAAACATTGAAATATTGGAAAATAGGATTGATTCTTTGCGTGGTGTGCGTGATACCTTTTGGAAAATAGAATATGAAACACGAATCAAATGGAAAATAAGAAATGAAAAAGACATTCTCTACATTTATATTTCTAATGATAGTTTGCAACCTATCATTCGGGCAAATCTCATTGACTCGATTGAAAGGCGATTCGGTTTGTCAGGACGTTAATTCGTATAAAAGAGAAACCATCGCGATTCGGACGTTGCTGAATGCATACGACGAACAATCTGAATTGATGCAAATCAAAGATTTTGAGATTATTAATTTGTATAAGGAAATAGAAACGCGTGAACTTATGGATTCAATCCGGGTGGATACTATCGTCGGATTGCGGGATGAAAACAAAGTCGTTTCAAGAAAAATCAAGCAGAGGAATAAGTTATTGTTAATAACGTTAGCCGCATTGGTGGTCGAAAATCTTTTGTTGTTTCGTTAATTTGAATCTTAATTCGATTCTGAATTAATCATATCGTTTGAACCCGTTCAGGAATGTTCGGGTTCTTTTTTGTTTTATCAATATTATTTTTGATATTCTAAAAACAGAATGTTATATTTGTTGCACGATATGAGTATAGAATATTGCAAAAAATGCAACGAACACATTGACACGGATTTTAGAACGTGCAGTCATTTAGACGACCAATCAATGTTGTTATCAATTAGTTATTATGACTTTGAAGAACTTTATGAATGGGAAACGGACGATGACGATGTTCGGGAGCAAATCGAAGAACATTTGAAGGAAAACTATCCGTCCGAATGGCGGAATCAAAAAAGAATCGAAGCCGAAGAATTGGCGGCTGAATTAGCAGAAAACAGATGAACAATAAAATCAAAAAAGTTGTGATGCGTTTCAAGGAGATGCATCCCGACAAAAGAATTCAGGACATTGCCGCAATGGTATTCCCTGACAAGAAACCAAAACGTGCAAGGGAAATCCTTTCGCGTTGGCTGAATGGTCACGACTTAGAATATGTACGGGTTAAAGACATCGTGCAGATGTGCAAAGTATTCAAAGTTGAACCTAATGATTTAATCTAATGGCGAACATTAAAGAATTTAACAAGGTGCAATCCGCAATGATTGAACGCGGATTGACGAAAGAGCAAGTGACGAAAGAAGTTTCATTCGCCGTTCAGCTAATCAATAAGTCAAAACAATTACAGAACGCGACAACGGAATCAAAACAATTAGCGGTATTGAATGTCGCACAATGCGGATTGACATTGAACCCGGTGATGAAAATGGCTTATTTAGTGCCGCGTTGGTCGCCAAACGGAACGATGTGTTGTCTTGAACCATCATATCAAGGATTGGTCAAATTACTAACGGACACGGGTTCGGTTGAAACGATTCAATGTCAATTGGTTTATTCGAACGACGAATTTCAAATGAATCCGGGAGAATTCCAAAATCCGGTCACACACGTCGTGAATCCATTCAGCACGAATCGCGGTGAAATTATCGGTGTTTATGCGGTGGCAATTCTTCCATCAGGAACGAAACAAGCAGATGCGATGGCGGTCAAAGAAGTGAACGACATCCGTGAAACTTCTGAATCTTGGAAAGCCTACAAAGCCGGGAAAATCAAATCGTGTATTTGGGTTGAACATTATGGCGAAATGACACGCAAAACAATGTTGCGTCGTATTGTGAAGTATCTTCCAAAATCAGACAAGTTCGAAAGGGTTGCGGATGCGATTTCATTGGACGAATCTGATTATCAAGCATCGGACGCGGCGAAACAATACGCATATTCATTGTTGGAAAATTCAACCATCGTTGAACGATTAGAAATTGCAACATTTGAATCGGCAATTGATTCGGCATCACCTGATGAATTAAGCGACTTAATATTGAACCTTCAATCAAGGCAACGCGATAATGGAAGGTATTCAGCGAAGGAAATAAACGACAAGGTTCAACAAATTGCGAGTGATGGAAGTTAACGGATTAGAATTGATTATAATTTATTCGGGTGCATTGTTGGCGGCGTATGTCGCCGGGATGTTGACAATGTTTTTCATCATTCAGAACACGCCTGACATAATAGAGAAAAAGTAATATTTTTGTGATGCGGTTGCGGCGGCGGTCGTGTAAAAGGTTTTGATATTTCTGTTCCTTTTCCGCATCTTTTCACAATACAGAAATTTAAAAACGATATGAAGAAACTCACAAAACGAAAGGGGTTCAATTTTCTTCGAAGTTATTTCGATGTATTGAACGAATTGAAAGAAGATTCCGACAAATTAAAATTTTTAATGGCTATTATCAACAAACAATTCTTGGACGAAAACCCGGAAGGGTTGGGATTCATTGCGAATCTTTGTTATGAAAGCCAACGACACCACATTGAACAATCCGTAAAAGGGTATAAAACAAAGACAAATTGCGACCTATTGGGTAACCCATTACGAGGGGCTACCGGAGGGGCTACCGAAGGGGCTTTGTTACAAGAGAAAGAGAAAGAGAAAGAGAAAGAGAAAGTACAAGAACAACTAATGTCAGAAATTAAAATTTCCGATGTGCCGATTTCTGATGTTGAATTTTATGAAATCGCAAAGGCGTTCCATCAGCTATTTGAGCAAAACATAATTTCATCAGGTGGCACGTTGAAAAACATCCGGGCTGCAAAATTTGGAAAATGGGTTTCACCAATTAGATTGATGCTAACAAAAGACGGAATCAAAAAAGAAGATTTGCAATTGGTTTTCAAGTTCCTTCAACACGACGAATTTTGGAAACCGAACGTTCAATCAACGGCAAAACTTAGAACAAAATTTAATACAATAATCGGACAAGCGAAAAGAAATGGAAATACAAAAAAGAAATCAGGAGTATCACCCGACTTCATTGCAAATCTTTACAACTAAGATTGACGCAATTCAGGTGATGAAAGAAATCAAAACAAAATCAGCCGTTCAGGTGATGGAATCAAACGCATTCACATTGGCGACGGCACGAAAGGAATCAGGAATCGAACACGCGGAAAAATTGATTGGTCAATTTGTAGTCGAAACGGCGAACGCATTGAATATGATGTCGTCGATTTCAGAATCATCAATTCAGGCAATTGCTGAAGATGTCTATTCGGTTGGTTTTTTCCTGAACATTGAAGAACTTGGATTCTTTTTCAAGCAACTTCGTCGCGGTGTTTATGGCGAATTATACAACAACCTTAATTCAATTAAGGTCTGTACGGCGTTAAATCGGTACATTTCAGAACGTTTCAGTTATTTTGAAAGAAAATCAATATCAGAACACCAAGCGAACAAAGAAAGTGCCGCAAAACGCACGAATGAAGATGAATCATTTCGGGCAATGGTTCGGAAATCGGTGTTAAAATATAATTCCGGGAAATGAATGTTTTGAGTTTATTTGATGGAATGTCAACCGGATTAACGGCATTGAAAAATATCGGGATTGATGTTGATGTTTATTATTCGTCAGAAATTAAGAAAGAAGCGATTGAATTTTCAGAATCGAAATACCCTGAAATAGTAAGATTGGGCGACGTTAACAATTGGAAAAATTGGGACATTGATTGGTCAAGGATTGATTTAGTTTTAAGCGGTTCACCTTGTCAAGATTTAAGCATTGCGGGAAAACGTGCCGGGCTAAATGGTTCACGTTCAAATTTGTTTTTTGTATTTATTCACATATTAGAAAGAATCAAACAAGAAAATCCAAATGTTTTATTTTTTCAAGAAAATGTTGCATCAGCGACGAAAGGTGATTTGCGAACAATTACAAAAGAATTAAATGTTCAGCCATTGAGAATCAATTCATCTTTATTGACCGCACATTTAAGGGATAGATATTATTGGACAAACATTGGAATCAAAACGGATTGGTTGGGTGAAAATGTTTGCGATATTTCGATGCCAACAGATAGAAAAATATTATTTAAAGATATAATTGAATCAGGCGAAACGGGTTTGCAAAAATCTTGGACATTGACTGAAAGATATATTGCCGGAGCGTCTTACAAACACCATAATTCAGAAGAAGCACAAATTTATTTTAAATCAAGAATCAAGAAAGCAATGTTCCCGCACGTTATCGAAAACAACAAAATCAGAACTTTAACCAAAACGGAAATGTGCAGATTGCAAGGTTTCCCGGACAATTGGTTCGATGGTTTTTCAGATGTGACGGCATCTTCGTTGTTGGGTGATGGGTGGACGTTGCCGGTTGTTGAGCATTTTTTCAAACACATCAAATGATTGTGACGGCAACGAAAGGAAAGCAAACGAATTACATCACCGGGTTGACAGACAAACAAGCGGCACGGGCTAAGAAGGGATTGGAACGCGATGGATGGTCGGTTGTAATTGAAAAAGAACCAAAAAAAGTTCAATCAAATTTTTGATTTGTCAAAAAGGAATTAATTTTGTAGGCATAAACGATATGAAAAGTACACATTCAACAAAATTAGAAAGTCGTCAGATTCTGACGTATTATGAAGAAGCACTATTTGAAGGTGCTGAACAGATTTTTATCGAAGGCGGACGCGTAAATTGGAACATCTATTTCCGACCTGATGCCGAATGGATGGACATTGAAATTGAAATAGAAAGCGTTGCGTTGCAATGGGATGTCGATGGTTATCACAAAGAAACGGAACACAAATTCAGCGATGTGAAAATTGAGCAAATTCAGGTTCAGTCATTGGACTTCCAATTCAGTATCAGCGAAATTGAAATTGACTTTAAAGACGAAACATTGGAAATCAAACTATGAAGCATTTTTACATTTATAGACCGACCAAGAACCTTTGTTCTTTTTCAGTTGAAGAAGTTCGTCAGGGGTTTTATTACATTGGCGAATTCGAATCAGAATCAGACGCATTTGAATATTTGCTTCAATTGCATAGAAATCTATGCGAAACGAATAATCAAATCCGGGTGCAACTAAACATCCCGCAACCGATTATGGATTTGGATATATTCAACAACGACATCCTTTGTTGGGCATTCGTTCACGAATTAGAATTGAATGCAGAATTAACTTGGGCAATTAGACAAAAACAATTGAAATGAGACAGACATCAATTAATTGCTATCATCAGATAAAAGCGGAAGGGTTGTTATCTAAACGCAGATTTGAGGTGTACGAAGCCATTTATAGGAATGCACCTTGCACGACGAACGAAGCATTGAGAAATATTTTTTCAGGTTCACACGGGGTCGGTTCAAGGACAACAGAATTGCGTGACCTAGGAGTTATTTATGAACGATGTGTTCGTGAATGCAAAGTGACGGGAAGAAATGTTATTGAATGGGATTTGACAGACAAATTGCCGGTCAAGTCTGAAAAGAAATTGAGTGGAAAAGAACGAAGGAAATTTGATGCGTTGACGGCGTTGCGGAATTATTGGAGAGACAACAAAAATGCTAACGTTGACGAACTGACAAACATTGCTAATCTAATTAAGAAAATATGAACCATTATGGAACATCAGACGGCGGACGCGTTTCAAAATCCGTCATTGATAAAAGAATAAGAATGGCAAAGGCACACGCATTGGAATTGCAATGGAATGAATTCGGCTATAACTTTTGTGTGGACTGCCTGAAATCTTCAGGTGTTTATTTAGATTGCAGTCACACCATCAGCGTTGATGAATGTCAAAAATCCGGTAATTCAGAATTGGCGTGGGAAACATCGAACATTCAGATTCGTTGCCGTAAGTGCCATATAAATCACGACAACAAAACAAAAATAATATGATTACAGAACAGAACGAAAGATTAAGAAACGCGTTAATTTCAACGCAAGAATTTTTGCACAACAAAGGGTTCGGATGGCATTACATCTACAAAATGAACTCACGTGTTCTGAATGAAATGGGATTGGCAAAAGTGCCAACGATTGAGGTGGTCGCAGATTATTTCCTGAAGAAAGAAAGCGTCCAATTAGCATTGAAGGAAATCGGATTTGATACGAACATCTTCGGAATGGTTCAGGCGATGAAGAGCAAAACAAGAAAAAGACCATTCGTTGTTGCACGTCAATGTTTCATTTATTTGGAACGGACGTTGAACGAAACGGGTTATAAGAACATCGGTAAATTGATTGGCGGTCGCGACCATTCAACTTGCATCTATTCATTTGAGGAATGGAGTAAGTTAATGAGCATTTATCCGAACTATTTGAAGATGACAGAAGATTTGAAACAACTAATCCTGAACAAGGATGACAATTCTATGAGTTGGATGGATTTGGAAGAAATGGGAATTGAGGTCAATTAGTTTTAACGCTGAAATAAAATCCCGTTTTAATGGAATTTATTGAATGTTAAAACAAACGGAAAGTTCAATCGGATGTTCAACTTCCTGAACGTAATTTCCGCCAAGACCTTTTTTGAATTGATGGGGGTTCAATGCTGATTGTGTTGAATCCCAATCTTTGAAGTAATTCAGATAATACGGAATAATATCCGCGAACAATTTTCGGTTCGGACTATTCATTAACTTGCTTTTCATTGAATCCAAATCTTTTCTAACATATGACATATGATGCATTAGCAATTCAGACTTGTCGAATAAATGAAACTTGGCTTGGCTGATGACGCGTGTCGGGTCAACGACAACCGGGAAAGGATGAAGGTGTTTGTGTTTGTGTTCGGTTATCCTGAAGATGAAAGGTACGAATTGTCGATGTGCGACAATCTGATATTTGGACGAATGAAAGTAATTCACTAATTCACACGCGGTTGATTCAAATCCTTTTTCTATTATTAAGTTCTTTGCGTTTACGAATTGGTCGTGGTGATAGAATTCGTCACAATCAATTGACATAAAATGGCTGCAACCATTCTTTCGGGCATAGTGCAATCCTAAATTCCTTTTGTTTGTTTCGTTGATTGCCGGACGAACATCGTTTGGTTCAAACAAAACAATGTCATCGCATAGGTGGGCAACGTCATCAAACTTGTGTACTTTTCTATTCCCTACATTTGACGTGTTCTGATAGGTCAGGACGATATAATCAGCAACCATTCGCATTCTATTCATTGAATCAATTAACAATTCTTCACCATTGAACACATTGAATGCAACACCTAATTTCATAAATGCAAATATCAACTAACTTTGAAAAGTTGAAAATTGCAGATGCTTATTCTGATGAAGGGTTGATGCGTTACGCGTTGAAACTAACCGGCAACAAATTTGACGCGGATGAATTAATTTCCAAATGCGTTGAACAATGTTTGATTCGACGGGATAAAATCCGAAAGGTTCAGGCGGACGGAAAGTTTCGAAATTATTTCATCGTGATGCTAAAGTTTCAATTCCTAAAATCGCAACGCAACAAACGCCAATTCGAACCGATTGAAAACATTCAGATTGCAGCACCTAATCAACAAACAGACGACATTGAAGAAAAGGTCAACGACACATTATCCCGGATGCATTTCTATTCGCGTGGATTGTTGGAATTATACAAGACAGACACCTATCGCGGTATCGCCGCCAAAACTCAAATAAATTATATGTCAGTAGCAAACGGAATAAACGCCGCAAAGGCAGAATTCAAAAAAATCTATAAACCAATGAAAATATTTTTGGCAATCCCGAATCTTTCAGGCGTGGAATATCACCGGTTAATTGTGCCGATGGTAACGTTCGCGAAACAATACGGAAGTGACGTGAAGATTATGCCGGTCAACGCAAGTGAAAATGAAAAAGACCAATGGATTGATAGATTACCGAAGGACACGACGCACGTGATATTCAACAGAAACATTTCGCCGAACATCTTCAGACCTGAACAAGCGTTGATGAAGATAAAAGAACGAACGAACGGGAAATGTAAAATCATTTGTGACGTGGATGACTATTGGTATCTTCCGAAGAATCACATCCTTTGGGATTACTACGATAAATTAAACCTTTCAAAATGTATTCGTTCAAATATCGAAATGGCTGATGTAGTTTGGTGTACGACAAAAGAATTGAAAGATGAAATCAAATCAATCAATCAGAATGTTCACATCGTTCGTAATTGCTTGGACACGTCGGAAGAAATGTGGAATGGCGACCGGGCGAATCAGGCGTTTGATAAATTCCTTTATGCCGGTGGAACAACACATCAACACGACTTGAAACTGATGCGTGGTGCGTTGAAGAATGTTGACTTCACAATCAAGGGAACTAATAAACAGATGCGGAAATGGCAACGAAAGTATTTTCCGAATGCAAAAAGATTGCCGTTTAGCGACTTGACATCGTATGGTGACATCTATCGGGATTATGGAATAGTCCTTGCTCCGTTGGAAAATAACAAATTCAACAACCTGAAATCAGAGTTGAAAATAATCGAAGCCGGGACGTTTGGACGATGCGTGTTGGTCTCTGATTGCCATCCGTACAAGAATCACATAAAACACCTGAAGAACGGAATCAGGGTGAAGGATGGCGAGTGGCACAAATGGATTAATTGGATAAAAGGCAACCACGACGCACAACGTGAATTCGGAAATGCGTTGAAAGATTACGTGGTTAAGAATTACAAATTGAACAATGAAAACAAAATCAGATTCGACACAATGTGATTGAAACTATGGAATTAACTGAAAACCTAATTAGCAAAATAAAACAATTCATCAAGACGGATGAAGTGCATTTGGATTTGAACGAGTTGAGGGAATTGCAGAAGTATTGCCGAAGGACATTCAAATTTAGCGTGGACATTAATTGCAACGATTGCGTTGCTCGTCATATCAGACGTGTCGCAAAACATTTAGAAATTGATTAAATTTGCGAAGGTATGAACATTCAGCAATACAGAATCACGGCAACCGACGGAAGGAAAACCATCGAATCAGTTGTCATCGGAAACGACAAACAAACACGATTGAAACGCGTGTGCCGAAACAACAAAATCCCTAAAACACAATGGGAATCGTTCAACATCCTAACTGAAGAAAAACAATGAGTAAATCAAAGGACATACTAATCGAAGAAATTCAGAAGATTGACCCGGAGTGGACACGTGAAGAAATCAGCGATGTCATCAACAACGAACCAATCTTCGATGCGGCAAACAACGCAATCAAACGTCACGCAAAGGAAATGATTGAGAAAATCGCTGAAACAAATCCCGAAATAAAAAAGGCATTAGATGAATTACATCAAGACTAAAGACATAAAACCAAACCCGAATAATCCGCGAATCATTAAGGATGACAAATTCAACAAATTGGTTCAGTCAATAAAGGATTTTCCCGAAATGTTGGAATTGCGACCAATCGTTGTTGATTCTGAAATGATGGTGTTGGGTGGCAATATGCGGTTGAAGGCATTGAATGAATTGGGTGTGAAGGAAGTCCCGGTATTGATTGCCGATGAATTAACAGATGAACAGAAACGTCAATTCATAATTAAGGACAACGTCGGATTCGGTGAATGGGATTGGGATGCTTTGGCTAATGAGTGGGATAATACCCAACTTGGCGAATGGGGTTTAGATGTTTGGCAACCAGAAGAGGACGTTGATTATTCAATTTTAGATGATGAAGATTTGAGTAATGAGCTTTCCGATATGACTAATGGTGTAAAGAAAGCTATTCAAATTGAATTTGAAGCTGAACATTACGAGGAGGCATTTGAATTAGTGAAATTCTGGAGAGAACAAGGAGCTTACGTTGGTGGGATGATAATAGAATACTTGAAAGCCGAAAAGAATAAATTATGAGGTGTTTAGTTTGCATACCAAGCAAAAACAGACCTAAAAATATTAAAAAATTTGTTGAGCCATTTATGAAAAGATTAGGTTTAGATTACAAAATATTTGTAGAGCCTCAAGACCTTAAATCTTACAATTTTAAAAATGTCGTTTCTTTAGATTCAAATAACAAAGGCTTAGGATATTCAATGTCACAAGCTAAAAAATATTGTATAGAGAATGGTTATGATATTTGCTTTAAAATAGATGATGATGTTGTTGCAATAGGCGATATAGAAAAAGATATAAATAAAATTCTTGACGCATTTAAAATAAAGAAAATTGGGGCAGTTGTTTTTCCGTATGATTTTGAATTTTATGCTAAAACAAATAAATTATTTACAAGGGTTAATAAAAGGGTGCAAACTTGCTATTTAATTAGAACAGAAATATTTAATCCTCAACAAGAAGTTTCTACATTTGAGGACTTTTATCAGTTTTTAAACCTAATTTCAAAAGGATATAATACTTTGTATTGTTCAAGACATTTAATAAAATGTAATGCAGTTGGGTCTGGTAATGGTGGGCTACAAGATTTTGATAGGTCTGAAATGGCATTAAAGGAAATAAATATATTTAAAAGTATTGACCCTACAATAGAAGTAATTAGTAAGCCGAACAAACCTTGGAAATATGAGCCAAAATTTACAGATAAAAAATATAGAAGTAAACATATATGAAAAGAATAGATTTAGTACAAGTACAGCATAATAGAAAAATAGGGGATGTATGTGAATACATAGAACCTAACGTAACTGAGGATTGTATTTTCTATGCAGATGGAGAGGCAATAGGTTTTTATATGACAAAGATGCCAGAAAAGATGTGCAAACTTGCTGATTTAGCAAACGCTGAGTTTAATAGTAAAAACGTACCTAAAGCAGAAATGAGTAGAGGTCCTCAAGGAAGTAAGAAAGACAAGGCAGAAAGAGCAAAAGCTGGTATTAAATTAGTAACTCAAATGAGTGCAATATTAGGCAGCGTTCCACCTAAACCACATATGAGGCGACCATACCCAACAAGGTCAAGCGTTCATTCTGTTAAGTCTGCAAACACCTTTATAAAAGCTATGTTATTATTAGCCAAAGAAAGTGAGCAGCTAATTAAAGATATATTGCCAAAACAATACAAAAATCAATTAGATTTATTTGAAGATGTACCAAAGGAATGGAGGTTTGCAAATCTATTTACAAGCTCAATTAGTAATTATAATATATCAGCTCCGTTTCATAGAGATACTGGCAATATAAAAGGGGCAGTTAATGTAATAATATGCAAGAAGCACAATTCAAAGGGAGGAGATTTACATATACCAGATTACAATGCCACAATAGGTCAGCAAGATAATTCAATATTAGTGTATCCAGCTTGGAGGAATGTTCACGGAGTTACGCCAATAATACCCACTTATGAGGGTGGTTATAGAAATAGTTTAATTTTTTACCCATTAAAAGCGTTTAAAGGTTTATGACCCAACAAAATCCAACAACTAAAAAGGCAATGATACAAGCCTTAGAAAAGTCATTAGGAGTTGTTACCTCTGCTTGTAAGGCAGTAGGAATAAATAGGTCAACTCACTACGAATGGTTAAAGACTGACGAGGAGTATAAAAGAGAGGTTGAGAGTATAGAGGATATAGCTTTAGACTTTGCAGAGAGCCAACTACATAAGCAAATAAAAGACGGTAATACTGCTGGTACTATTTTTTACCTAAAGACAAAAGGCAAGAAACGCGGCTATGTAGAACGTCAGGAGATAGAACATTCAGGCAACGATATTCAAATCAAAATAGTTGAATGAAATCAGCACAACTAAGGTCTTTAAACATCTACGAGATAGCAACAAACGCTATGTCGTAGAACAAGGCGGAACAAGAAGTTCAAAAACATACAACATTCTAATTTGGTTAATCTACCAAGCAGCAACACGTGACGGGATAATCATTTCAATCGTCCGAAAAACATTTCCATCGCTAAGAAGTACATCGATGCGTGACACGATTGAGATATTGGAAACTATGGGGTTGTATTCAGAAAGCAATCACAACAAATCAGAATCAACGTATCAGATAGGCAAATCAATGATTGAATTCGTGTCGGTGGATTCGCCGCAGAAAATACGTGGACGAAAGAGACACATTTGTTTTATCAATGAGGGCAACGAATTAACCAAAGAAGAATTCTTCCAACTCAACATCAGGACGACAGAACGAATGATAATTGATTTCAATCCATCAGAACATTTTTGGGTTTTCGACGATGTTATCCCGCGTGAAGATTGCGACACATTTATTACCACTTACAAAGACAATCCATTCCTTTCTGAATCACTTGTTGCAGAAATAGAACGGCTGAAACAAGTTGATGAATACTATTGGAAGGTTTACGGATTAGGTGAACTCGCTGCAATTCGTGGTGTGGTGTTCAGCAACTATGAAATGAAATCGTTTGTTCCTGATGACTATGAATTGAAGGGATATGGAATGGATTTCGGGTTCACGAATGACCCGACGACATTGATTGAAATCAGAATGGGTGATGGTGAATTATGGGTGCGTGAATTGATATGGCGAACCGGGATGACGAATCAGGACATCGCTGAACGCATTAGGGAATTAGGAATTGAAAATGAAATCGTTGCAGATTCCTCAGAACCAAAATCAATCGAAGAATTAAGGCGTGAAGGTGTGAACATCAGGGGTGCAACCAAAGGTCAGGATTCAATCCGTGCGGGGATAGATTTGTTGCGTCGATACAAAATCAACGTCCATCCGGATTCAATGAACCTGAATAAGGAATTCAAGTCGTACAAATACAAACAAGACAAGGACGGCAATTTCAGCAATCAACCAATCGACAGATTCAATCACGGGGTTGATGCGTTGCGATACTACATCTTCACGAACCTGAATGGTTCAGGTTATGGGGAATATGAATTCTTATAATTCTTTTTTGTATTTCAAAAAAAAGGGTTATCTTTGTTGTGTAATTATGACAAACGATATGACAAATTCAGTAAAAAGACAAACAAGAAAAGTAGGTGTTGCCGGTGGATTCATTAATCAAATGATGGGCAACAATTCAACAACACCCGTTGTTGGCGAAGGTGCAACGATTTTAATGTATTCAGACCGAGACGCGTATGAAGTAATCAGCGTATCAGATAACGGAAACCAATGTGTGATTCGTGCGATGGAAACAACATTCGTTGGTGCGTGTTATGGTGACGAACGATACACGTATAAATCAAACAAAAACGGCGAAACGAAAACGTTGGAATGGAACGCGAAAAAGGGATGTTGGGGTGAAGTGACGTACACGATTGAAATCATCAGGGCGTTGGCTAAACGATTAGAAAAGGAATATGGTTGGGATTGGGTTGACCATTTGCCGGTTGACATTAACGACATCATAATCGAAGATGAAACCAATCCGTTCGTTAGATACAAATTAGTTCCGGGCGTTACTAAGGAGTACAAAAACTTTTACAAGGTTTCAGTAATTTTCGGAGTAATGGAACAATATCGAGACCCGTCATTCTAAGGCGGAAACAAATCAGATTCAAACGTCGTCCAAATCGGGCGGCGTTTTTTGTTATATCACTTTTTAGTTCTTCGGTATATTTAAATGTATGAGCATTGAAGAAAAATTAACGTTGGGGAAATACCAACTAATCGCATCCATCCCGGATGACCAAAATCCATTTACCACACAAATCCAAATGGTGTCAATAATCGAGAACAAAGAAGTTGACGAAATCAGAACGTGGACACCTGAAAAGGTCAAGGAAACAATCACGGCTTATTCTGCAATAGATTTGACGGGATATGAAAAGCGACGCGTTCGCGAATTGAAAATGGACGGCGAAAAATACACGTTGTATGATAATCCGGCGAAGATGACATCAGGACAATTCATTGATTTGGTTGAAGCGTTGAAAGGTGAAAGCAATCCCGTTCAGGTAGCTGATAAGGTCATTGCGATTATTGCAGTCAAGAAGGGTGAAAAGTATGACGGAACAACTATGATGAAACGTGCGTCATTGGTTCAGAATTTGCCGTTGGCGGAAACGTGGGGTGTGTTCATTTTTTTTTTGAATTTATATTGGAGATATATCGAAGTTACGGAAACTTATTTGGAAGCGGAGATGAAGAGAACGACAGATTTAGCGACGGAACTTTTGAAGAACGATGGAGTTGGTTCATAATCCTTGAAATGTTAGCAGATGCGTTGAAAATATCAGTTCAAAACGTTCAGGAAATCGGCGTGATTGAATTTCTGAATTGGTGGGCGTACAAGAAAGAACAAGGCGAAGAGATGAACCGAAAAATGAAACAACGGATGAGGTGAAACACGTAATTGATAATATAGAACAACGCGGAAAGGCAGAAGTTGACAACAAAGATGTTTTGTCTGAATTTCTGTTTCCTGATGACCTAATGAAAGTTATCAAGGAATGGGAAAGGGTGTTTCAGGATTATCACAAGAAATGAAAGTCGTCAAAGAATTATACAACCAAACAAATGACTTTTGGCAAAACGTGATTGATGAATTGCGGTTGTCATTTAAACGAAACTATGCACCAATGTCGAGGTCGGTGACGATGGCGGAAATCGGCGGGATGAATAAGTATCCGGTGACGTTAATTTCGCAAGGGTTTGAAATCACAATCGCATTGCCGTATTATTGGGATTTTATGGATTCAGGTGTTTCGGGTGCAAAGAAAAACACGGGCATTTCAAAGTATAAATTCAAGGATAAAGGGAAAGGGAAAAACGGCAAAGGTCAAAGGGGTGTTCCGAACATCAAGGCAATTCGGTTGTTTATGATTAATCGCGGCATCGTTGGGAAAAATTATACTAAGATTCGAGATATGCCAAGAAGTGAAAAACGACAACGGGCAATTGATGAAGAACTGAATCGGGTGGCATACGCAATCGCGTATAAGATTTGGCGTGATGGATTGTTACCGACAAATTGGGTTTCGGATGTTCTGAACGATAATTTGTTGCGTAGATTTGAAGAACAGATATTGAACGAATACGGAAGGTTAATAATTGAAATAAACAAATTGAAATGAAAATAGGACAAAAGATTTGGTATTGGAATGGACGTGAGATTCAGAAAATTGAAATCAAAACAATCCACAAAACGATTCATCAGGACGGCGAACGAATCGACAAGGTAAACGACAAAAGAATCGATGTGAATTTTGTATTCAGTACGAAAAAGGCATTGAAAGAATATTTGGTCGAAAAGGAAGAATCCAAGAAATCGCAGCAGATTGAATACCTGAAAACATTATAAGCCAACAAATAGTATGAACATTCTAATCGGTCAGAACCATTTCGATTCAGTCGGTGGCTCTGAAACGTTTTCGCATACATTAGCGAAGGCGATGCAGAAATTCGGAAAAGTGGACGTTGCAACGATGCGTCCCGGAATCCTATCAGAAGAATTTAACGTCAATAATTTTGGTGACCATTATGAACACGCATTCATTTCACATTTCCCGGTGGTGGAAAAGGTGAAGGATTTGCAGATTGACAATTTGGTTCAGATTATTCACGGGACAATTCCGCAGCAAGAAAAACCACATCCATCAGCAAAACACGTGGTGATTTCAAAGGAAATAGCGAACCACTACGGACAACCAATGCCGGTGATGCGAAACATTATCGACACGCATCGTTTCCGCCCGTTTAGGACACGCAAACATTTAAAACGTGTGTTATCATTAAGTCAATCGGAAAAGTTCAACAGACGGCTGAAAATGATTTGCGAACAGATGGGATTGGAATTTCATTCGTACAATAAGAATTCAAATTTCAAAATTGACATCGCGGATGAAATGCGGAAATTTGATTTGGTCGTTTCGATTGGTCGCGGTGTTTACGAAGCAATGTCGTGTGGATTGAATGTTTTGGTTGCAGATGAACGGCACTACCAACAACCAATGGCGGATGGATTGTTAACACCTGATAATTTCGACGAATTCGTTTCGCGGAATTGTTCAGGAAGGACTAGTTGCATTTATCCTGACGATGCGTTCATTGCGGATGCGTTGTTGAATTACGATAAAACATTCGGCGATGCGTTCCGGGAAATTGCGTTGGCAGAATACGCACCGAATGTGGTGTGTGAAAAATTATTAAATTTGTATTGATTTTATAAACTTAGTACTTGAGTAAAAAAGGACATCTAAATCGGGTGTCCTTTTTTCGTATATCATTTTTAGCGGCGTCGGTATATTTAGACAATGGCACTATCTTGGGAAAGGGAATTGACTGAATCGAAATATCCCGCGTGGAATGATTTGAACTATGTGGTTGATTCTTCAAATACGGCACAACCGGGATTTAAGGTTGTTTGTAAAGTTTACGTCAACGCATCCTTAGTTCAGACTTTGAACTTGTACACGTATCCGGGAACGACATTGCATCACATTAACATTGCAAGAATCGTTCAGAATTACATAACAGATACTTATCAAGCGGTGCAATCGACACCATCAGTTTTTAGCAATCAGACATTGACGACGGCTTATGTTACGTTTCAGGAATACTACAAAACGGGTGTTCCGCCGGTTGGAGGGTTGCAAGGTTCGTTGCTAACATCAGACACCATCCGCGTTTGGCGTGGTGCATTTCCTACGCTATATGAAAAAGGATTGGAATGGGACGATTGGTTGTTGAATGCGGGGTTGATTGGTGGAACGGGAACATTGCGGATGTTGACGGGATTCGACAACACAATGAATGGACAATCAGGTGCAGCACCACCAACAATTTCGTTGAATTCTGATTTCATAAAACTGAAACAAGGGCAATCGCGATTCATTCGTTCGATTCTAAATAGTTCAGCGATTAACGCATACTATCGTTTGGGTTTGTATGATTCAACGGGAACGCGAACGCACGATGACGTTGTTTCTGTTATTGGTTTTGATTCGACATTGATATATGACTTTGCAATCGGAATTGATGACGTAGAATCGCATTCGTGGTCAACCGGGTTCACTTTAGATTCTGACGATAAATATATGGCAATAGAAATAACGGACGCGATACAAGCACAGACATACGCATATTTGTTTGAATTAGATTGGACTCCGTGCAATGCCTACACGCATTTTGAAGTGCATTGGTTGAATCAATATGGCGGTTTTGATAGTTGGGTATTTAATCGGGCATCGAAGTCCACAACGGACGTAATTCAGCAAACGCACAAGGTCAATCCGTTCGACGTCAGCAATCCGACACCAAATCCATCAGCACGTTCAGTCAAACCACATTTCACGCAATTGACGGAAACTATTGAAATGAACACGCAAAATTTGAAACAATGGGAATATGATGGATTAAAACAAATATTGACATCACCTGAAATTTATGTGAAGGTATCAACGCCAAATAATGAATATTATGTTTCGGCAGTTGTTCAGGATGCGAACACGTTCAGAAACTACAAAACGCAAGACGGAATCTTCAATATGAACTTAAAATTGAAAATCGATAATTCAGAGCAACGTCAATGGTAAAATCAACACAAATAATCGGCGGATATGAAGTGCCGGTTGCTGATTCAGTATCTTTAACAAAGGCGGCATTTTCCGTTGACAATCCGCAAATCAGAAAGACGGATTTTTCCAAGTCAATCAACGTCCCCGCAACGGCGGAAACAAATAAATTGTTTGAGAACTTATTCGAGGTTCAAACGGCATTGCAGACGTTCAATCCAAATTTAAAAACGGATTACGAATTATTAATTGATGGCGTTCAGGTTTTGAAGGGATATTGCCAATTGAAGGAAATCACGGAAACGGATGGATTGACGACATACGTTCTGAACGCATCGGGTTTGGTTGGCGATTTGTTTCGGGATATTGGCGAAGCAGAATTGACGGATTTGACGTGGTCGGATTTAGACCATACTTGGAATGAAACAAACGTTGTTGCAAGTTGGACTCCAACGTTAGGTGAGGACTATGTCTATCCAATGATTTCTTATGGCGACAAAGCATCGCAGCAATTTTGGGTGACGCAAGAATTCAAACCAGCGGTGTTCCTGAAGGAATATATTGACCGAATCTTTTCGGCTGCGGGTTATTCTTACGATTCGACATTCTTCAATTCAACACGATTCAAATCATTAATCATTCCAAGTTCGACGAATAATATTTTGATGACGGATTCGGATGTTGAAAATAGGCAATTTGTTGTTTCACGTTTGACAACCGACCAAACATCAATCAATGGACATTGGTTCACCTTATCTTCAATGGACACGTTGATTTTTAATGACGATTCGACGGGTGATAATTATAACACATCGGGCAGCGATTACGATGTCGCAACGGGCGAATGGGATTGCGGATTTTCGCAACAATATGCATTGAAAGGAAATTTGGATTTGTCGTTCAGTTACACACCGGCATCAACGGGACAACAAAATTTGGTTCAGGGAATTTGCAACAATTTAGTTGATGCATATATGTCACTGCATATTGTCCGAACACGTTCAGCGGTTGAAACGATATTGGACACAATCACAATTGAATTGTTTGATTTATTCGATGGTGCGACAATCGGTTCACCATTTAATTCAGGCGATTTTTCATTTGCATTTCAATCGATAAATTTTGACGGCGTTAATGGCGACACGTATGAATTAAGAATGGGTCATATTTCGTTGATTGGTAATTTCGGAACATTGGTTGCATTATATGGTGCTGACGTTGACTTCACTTTAAACATTGGTTCTAACTATGGCGTTCTTGTCACCGATACGCAAATTAGCGTTGGCGAAACGATGTCAATTGCATCTACCATTCCGCAGAATATAAAACAGAAAGATTTATTGAATGCGGTCATCAAGCGTTTTAATCTGTTTATGCAATTCGACGCAACGGATGACAATAAATTAATTATTGAACCATTGGACGATTTTGTCACGTCTGACAAAGTGGATTTGAACGGATGGGTTGACATATCAAAGGAAAAGAAAATCAAGCCATTAGGTGCGTTGAAGGATGGTTCGTTCATTTTTAAAGACAAAGCAGATAAGGACATTTATAATGAAGAATATCAGATTCGGCATCCCAACACATACGGATTTTACCAATACAATCTTGACAATGATTTTCTATTGAACGAAAAGGTCGTTGAAACTATATTTTCGCCGTGTCCGTTAAGGATTCCCGATGGTTGTGATAGGGTATTGTCAACCATTGAATTTCCGTTGAATAGCAAGGGTTATTCGGACGGGATGGGTTTGCCAAAATTGCTTTATTGGGGCGGGTTGTTGGACACAAATTTCACGTGGTATTTGAATTCAACGACAACATCACGAACAACCTATCCTTATGCCGGGCATTTGGATGACCCGTATGACCCGAACTTCGACTTGAATTGGGGTGTTCCTGATATATTATTTTATGATGCGAATGTTAATGCGGTGTTAAATTACACAGATAAGAATTGTTTCAACATCTATTGGTTGGATTACATCAATCAGATTTCAAACAAGGATGCGAAATTGTTGGAAGTTCATTTGGTTTTGGATTCGCACCGATACGACATTTTATCATTCCGAACGCAATACCATATTGACGGCGTGTTTTGGCGTTTGTTAGAAATTCAAGACTTCAATCCGTTATCGGCAGAAACTACGCGGTGTTTGTTTATTCAATTACCTGAAGTGGACACGTTCACGGGTGAACAGAAAGTGATATTTGGCGGCGAAGGGACATTCACATCAGGAGATGAACAACCATCGAAAGGATATTTGAAGGCGTTCGGTGGCGGAAACCGAAGGGGTGAACAGACGTTAATTTTTGGCGATGGTGTTTCAACGGGCAATCAATCAATTCAGAATTCTGACGATGTGTTGTCGGGTTCAGGAGTAAAGCAAACATTTACATCGGGTTCAGATGGTGCGAAGATTCATTCGGTTCGTGGTGGTGCAATCAATTCACCTGATGTTGAGATTTACAGACACGGCGATTTTCACGTAAACGGCATTCCGCAGATTAAGCGTTTTGCGTTGACGTTATCGGCGGCGGTGATGAAAACATTGAACACATCTCCAATTCCGTTGCAGATACCGGTCGCGTCGGATGAATATATTCGAATCGAACGTGGCTTTGTTAAGATAGGTGGAACGGCGTTCACTGATTCGCGGCAATTACACATTGAAACGGAAACGTCGAACAATACATTGATTCGTTCAGAAACTACGTTTTTCTTATCAACGAATGCAACGGAATTATTAGTCCATCAAACAGAGCATTTGGACTT
>Ga0208767_1001182_pt1 | contig 20786 bp, 17 predicted proteins | sample VirMetDEL_Mar_21_FD_184514 | JGI IMG/M metagenome (GOLD analysis project Ga0208767, IMG submission 184514) | Aqueous microbial communities from the Delaware River and Bay under freshwater to marine salinity gradient to study organic matter... | ecosystem: Environmental > Aquatic > Marine >... | reverse complement strand
GCACCTCGAGGTGGATGTCCCAGCTCTTGGCGATATCCTCGTTTACCGGTTCATTGAAGATGCGGCAGGCTTCGAGGTGCTCGGCTTTGGGTTTGTTTTTCCAGACGGAAAAAGCGCCGTCGCACAGATCTGAGATAGCGGAGCTGCCCTTGATATCGAATTTGCCGGGTGCCCTGCTCTCGTTCTCTTGCTTACGAGCGTGAGCAACAAGGAAGATCGTGACGTTGAACTTCAGCTTGAACTGAACCAGCGCCTCTACGAATTTTTGCTGACCCTCGTAATCGTCTTGGCGCACCATGTTGGTCAGGCTGTCGATCACAAAGACATTGATGCCATATCTTCTATAGCCGTACTCAAATGTGCGAAGCAGATCTGCTGGCTTGGGGGTTAAGTCATCAACAAACAGCCACAGGTTTGGCGCGAGCCAATCAAGCGCCTTCTTGCGCCAGTCCTTCTCCGGCTTTCTCACACCACAGGTCTGCATGAGCATTCGCCCAAGGGTGTATCGGGGAGTCATCTCCATCGACGCGATGAGGATCTTCCGATCTTGGGTAATCGCGTTGAGGCAGAGCTGATTAAGCATCATGGACTTGCCGCTACCTGAGAACCCCGCTACCAGCCACAGATCATGCTCGCGAAACCGGACATCGTTCTCATCGAACTTCTCGAATCCAGACCGGAACCCACCGCTATCGTTCTCCTTAGCGTCGAAGAAAGCGTCCAGCTCATCCTCAAACTCAACCACCGTCCTGAGCTGCTCCGGTGCCTGCCACTTCGCATCTTCATAGGATGATTTGAGGATCTTTCGGGCATCGTCGTAGCCGCGCTCTTGGATCAGCTCGTTGATGTCTTTGGCAGGGAACCGAACACGAAACGCTCGATCACCGAGTCGCTGTTTGAGTTTCTCGGCGCACTTCTCACCCGCCTCATCGTGATCGGTGGCGAGGACGATCTCCTCGAACCGAGCGAGGTTATCGAACTCAGCTTCAAGCCACGTCAGGTTGCTTGCACCGCTCGGGAGTGACAGTGCAGGGAAGCCAAGCTCGCGAGCAGCGATGGCATCCAGCTCGCCCTCTGTCAGCCAGACAGTTCTCGAGGTGTCAGGGATGGTGTGCCAGCCGTAGAGGATCTGCTGCATACCCGACTGGTTGCACATCCCAGGGTTGCCGTCGTAGTCGAGAGGCTTGTTCTTGAGGAAGACCAGTTTCCCAGCAGGATCGAAGAACTGAAACACCAGATCGGAGCCTTGGGTCTTAAGATCTGCGGTCTCGTAAATCTTATGCCGGTACACCAGCTCACCGACATCACGGAACCCTCGACCCTCAAGGAATGTGTGCAGGGAATCGGTGTTGGTTTGCTCGGGAGCCACCGGCTTGGAGTACCGCTTTATCTGAGCAGACCTGACCTTCATCGACGGCTTGATGTCGCGGATGTTGAATCGCTTCTTAGCCCAGTCCATCGCGGCAGGAATGCCGACGCCCTTCGAGTGGCAAATGAGATCGATCAGATCACCATGATCTCCCGCCTCGAAGTCAGTCCACTGCCCCGCTCTATCGCCGTGCAGGAATACGCTGAGGCTTCTCCCCTTCTCGCCATGTAGGTTGCCGATTTTGAAACAGCCGTGCTCGATAACGCCGTCAGAGAACAGCTCGGGGCACAGCACAGGGGCATGCTTGGCAAGCTCAACCTTGAGTGTTGCGATTTCCATCACTTCACTCCCGTCAGCATTTTGATGTCGCGGTCGGTACGGAAGTAATTCTTGATGAGCGCGTACTGTGGGTCGATGGATCGCCAGCCCTTTCCAACGGCGACATGCACCACCATCCCGTAGTCGGTGCAGTGAGCCTTCCTCAGAAGCTCAAACGTGCGTATCGCATTGTTGAGAAGCTTTGCGCCTAAGAACCCATCGCTGTCTGCCTTGTACCTCAACCAATAGTCGAATGCCTCAACAGGGATTCCTTTGGGGCATTGCTTGATCGCGTCAGCGAGTGCGGTCTTCTTCTTTGTATTCTTATTATTACTTTGTAAGAGATATTCTTTTCTTTGTGTCTCGATATCCAGATCTGGGTTTTGCCACATCTGGGTTTGGTTGCATGTGGTGAAATGACCCGCTGTATCGGTGACATCGTAGTCCCACTGCTTGACCTTGCCGTCTTCGGACCGCTTGATGTTGCGCTTGATGTAGCCAGCCGCTTCCAGTGTTTTGGTGATCCGGCTCACACGCTCACGGCTGATCCCCCAGTACTGGGCGATGGATGCGTTGGTGACTTGCCAGTCAGTGGGATGCGATAAGAGGTGGACGAGAACGGCAACGCTCTCGAGGTTCAGACCGTCTTCTCTCTTTGCTGCGTTCGTGCCGCCTTGAAGCAGAGAATTTGACAGAACTGTGTAGTTTCTTTGGTGGTTGTTTCGGTAGATCATAAACCCTCCTTGGAAAGGAAAGCATTACTACTAATTGATGATTTTTCAACCTTTTGGTTACTTTTAGTATTTATTGATAATTATCAATAACTTATAAGAGAAGAACACTACCTATACTGTATGCATTGCCAGTTTTACGAGAGCCAAATCTGTGTTAATTTGATCCGGCTCGGCGGTTTCGTAGTTTGAAAGAGCGTAAAACTAAGGAGTTTAACAACAAATATCGACACGGACGTTTGCTATGAATAAAACAGATAGAGCCGAATGGCTGAAAGAAACTCTGACCAACAAGAACGTACCCCTCTATGGGCGAGCGTCAACAATTTCACGCGAACTTCAATGTGCCAAAGCAGCCGCTACCGGTTGGCTGTTAGGAACCTTGCCAAGAGACATGGAGCTGGGGTTCAAGTTCGCAGATCTCTACAATTTCGATGTGCGCGAGTGGGTGTTGGGGACAACTCAAGACCCGCAAACCGCGCAGTGGCAAAAGGCGATCCATACCGCTAGAGCCTTCGAAAAGACGGTTGCAGAAATGAGCGATGAACAGTTTATGATGATCGTCAAGCTTGCGATGACTAAGGAAGACGATGAACTCGCAGCGTTAATCTCACAGCTCGGAACAATACTAAAAGCAACATAAGGAAGGGGGCGGAGGCATGCGGGCAGCAAGGGCTGTAGAAAGACGAGAGGTCATGCAAAAGGACGCAAGACTCGTAGGTCTTTTCCTTGATTTCTTGTGCGAGAAGGGAAGCGTCACGGCAAACGAGGACAAGGAATTCAAGCGTTATTCCGACATCGTTCACGACATGATGGTCTCGGCTGTCGCATGGGATGACGAAGCGGATGACGCCATCCCGTCGAACAAGTTTATTTTCCCTGATGATCATGGAAACCACATAGACACTCCCCACTGCCCCGGAGCCTGCTGTTGCTCGACGGGTTTACGCTCGTGCGGATCGTGGTATCCCATCGTTGCTTTCATTTAGACAAAACTTTTTGCATCTATTGGTTGCAAAAACCACTTAACTAATCCATTCTGAGACCTTCTGGACAAGGAGGTTTCAGACATGGAACAAGTTACCCCCGCCCACATCTGGGCAACGCTATCGACAATATCCAGCGATTCAGTGAGCACTGAGAAATTCGGTGGGATCACCTACGTCAAGTGGATGGCGGCTCACGCGATCATGATGAAGCACTTCCCGCAGTACACTTGGGAGTTTCTTCAAGACGAGCACGGCAAACACACCCACTTCTTTCCAGACAAGACCTGTGAGGTCCGATGCCGTGTTGCTGTCGGCGACATTAGTCATACCACCACCCTGCCGGTATACGGCAAGAGCAACACCGCGCAGCCCAATCCAAACGCGCATCAGGTCAATACCGCCAAGCAGCGGTGCCGTGTAAAGGCGCTTGCCGAGTTTGGCTTGTTCCATCACATGTGGTCTGACCTTCCCTTGGAGGAGCCTGACGCCCCTCCAGCGGCAGATCCGCAGCCCGAAGCCGTCAAGCAAACCCCAGAGGAACGGCTTGCTGGTTACTACGAGTACCACAGGGAAGAACTTTTCTCTGCCACCAGCATGAGTGACGCGCAGGTCAAGTGGGGCAAATTCGAGAACTATGTTCGCAACTTAAAAGTTGATATCTCGGAGGATCAGCTTGCTGAGTTGGCGAAGGAATACTCTAACGAACTGATAGCAACCAAGAAGGCAAAGAAATGAGTGTCCTGATTCAAGGGTCACCTGAATGGCATGCCGAAAGAGCGGGAAAGATCCTTGCGAGCAACTGCGCTGCTTGGGAGGGCTTACACCCGTACACCAACGCCAAGAAGCTTGTGCGCGAAGGAGTGCGGCAACTTGCTGGCGAGCCATCTGAGATCAAGCTGAACGCGGCAATGAAGCACGGTCAAGAAACCGAACCTAAAGCGGTCGGGTTCTACCAGCGCACGGAAAACAAGCAGGTGATGGAAACGGGCAGTGTGGCTCACTCAAAGTATGCGTTCCTGAGAGCATCGCCTGACGGTCTGGTGGGTCTTGATGGAGGACTGGAAATTAAGTCTCCGTTCTACGTTAAAGAGCCGTACAGCGTTTTTGCCCCAGACAAAGTGATGTACCTGTGGCAGTGCTATGTGGTCATGGAGGTGTGCGATCTCGAGTGGATCGACTTCCTGTGCTACATCAACGATGACGTGTTCGGCATTGAGCGCGTAGCGCGGAAGCACGGGTTCCTCGATGAGGAGGTCAGCGGTAAATGGTTGCCTGTACCCAGTGCAAAACCGGTCACCCGGATATCGCTGTGGCATGCGTGGTTCAACCAAATTCAAGACGAATACCAAGATCCAGAGAAGCGCAAGGCGCACATCGATCCGATCAATGCGGACGCTGTTGAGGTGAGTGATCCGGCACTGGATCAGATCGACACCAACGTGCGCCGGATCAAGTTCATTGAATCGAAGATCGGGGGTGAGCTGTCCGAGATCGATCAGCTCAAAAAGGACAACGACGGAATCAAGACGGCGCTTGCTGATATGTACGGGCAAAGCATCACCAACAAGTTCGTCACGATCAGCGTGATCAAGAAGACACCACCGCTCGATTACAGGGCAGCCTTTGAGTTTCTGGGTGGTGATGAAGCAGTTCTGAAAAAGGGTTCCAGCATGGAGTCTTTCAGGAAAACCACGAACACCAGACAGGTGTCAATAAAGCAATGCAAGGAACAGGGATGAGCGATTACGAACAAAAGCCCGATACGGGTGCCGCGTGGCAGCAAAGCAAAGAGCAAAAGCTGCAACAGCACGAGAACCTCAGCAAGTACGACTGGTACAAGGGGCTATCGAAGGAAGAAAAGGGCGAGAAGCTCGACAAGTGGGGCGGGAACATTCTTCTCAACACACCAGCCGGTGAGGTCAGAGCCAAACTGGGTATTCGTGAGGGCACAAACCGCAAAGGCGAAACCCAGCTCTACATTCGCGCATGGGGCGTGGAGATGGCTGAAGCGGCTCCTCAGACCGCAGCAGACCCTGAAACGCAACTGGACGACTTTGACGACGACATCCCATTTTAAGGAGTGACTATTGGGTTTACGAATCACGAGAGCAGCCGACTCGCTGCTTTACGGGGGATTCGAGTTGGACGGCGACGATCTGGAGGGATCGTTTGACCACAGGATTTGGTTTCGGCGTTTCACCAGTACGGAGAAGAAAAAATCCGCGCTGATCAACGTCGAGACCAAGGACGGGATCACGGAGTCAGTGATGTTGACCACAGGCGAAGACTCAGCGATTGAGCTGGCTCCAAGCGTTTGGTTATCGCTGATGTCCATACATGAGCACTGGGCTGACAGACCGCCCTACTGCGATGTCTGCGGAAGAGGCGACAAGCAGTCCAAGCGCATGATCCCACAGGGCAGGTTCGGGGTGGATGCACCACGTTCTTATCAAGTAATTCGAGACGACGCGAGGAAGCGATGAGCGAAGAGCAAAATCTGATCACCATCGACGGCAAGCAATACAACGCCGAGGAGTTCTCCCAAGAGATCAAAAGCAACTTGGTTGCGCTGCAAACGGGCGGACAAGGGATTCAAATCCTGCAAAGCCTGTTGGTGTTGGCGCAGCGCGGAAGTGAAGAGCTTCTGAGATCAACCAAGAAGCAGTTACCGCCGCCGGTACTAAGTGCTGAGGGAATATCTGATGGCGTTGTCGTCTCCGATGCAGTCGAAATCAAAAACCACTAAGGAAGAAGCATGGAAGCAAAACTTTTATCGATTCAGACCCATGATCCGATCATGGACATCACAAGACAGATTCTGAAAGCCAAGAAAAAGGCTGGTGAGTTTCCAGTCGTTGCACATCTTGTCGCCACGAAGATGCAAAAGGATCGCATCAAATACCACCTCAAAAAAGCTCAGTTCAAGGCGCGGCAGCATGACCTGGGTGGTGATCGGTGGGAGATCATTGTGTGAACCCCCGTCCTGCAATGTTCATCGGCATTGCGCGTTCTCCTCTCTCCTCCCCCGGTGCGAGCGCACGGGTTTGACCAGCCTCAAGGACAAAATTGGTCACCAAACAAAGGCAGCGCGGACCCCTTTAACCGCGTTAAACGCAAGCCTGACCCACTTGTTGCCGACAACGGGTCACTGTTATCCTCTCGGGGCGGTCAACGCTCCGATAACAAGGAGTGTATATGAGCAACGTAATGTTCTCAGAAGTCGCCGAGATGTACTTGGCGGAACCGTCGAAGAAGTATGGAAAGCCAAAGCCTGAAGTCGCCCACATTCGTGTTGGCGCGATGATGAGGGCTTGGAGAACGAAGCGAATCGATCAGATAGATAGAGGTCTGGTAGATCGGTTCTTCACTCCACTGGCTAAGTCAGAGATCACTGGAGCAACGTACAACACCTATGTGACTTACTATCGAGCGGTCATGAATTACGCCCGAGACGAGAAGCAGTTGGTTGACTTTGTTCCGGCGGTGAAACGCATGCGAGAGACTCAGAGGGTGACTTACTTGGAACCCTACGAGATCGACAAGCTCGTGAGCGTTCTTGATCCGTTACGGGGTGACATGGTGCGGTTCGCTGTATCCACTGGTCTCCGTAGGGCTAATGTTCAAGGTCTTCGACGTGAATGGATATCAAGAGACCGGCGGGTGATTAGGTTCCCTGCCGCAACGATGAAAAACAGTGCGCCACACGAGGTTCCTTTGATCGATGTGGCAAAGGAGATAGTGGAAAGGAACATAGAGATCGGGGATGAGCTGAAGGCGAAGTACCATTGGCTTGATGAAATCGACCATGTGTTTGTGCAGCAAGGACCACGCACTGCGTTAATTGGAAAACCTCTTACACAGGTGACCAATCTTTCGTGGCGCAAAGCCCTCAAGAAGGTAGGACTACCATCGGGTATCCGCTTTCACGATTGCCGACACACGTTTGCGACCTTGCATAAACGCGCCGGGACAGACGACCGATTGATCATGCATTTGGGTGGCTGGGACAGTTCCAAATCGATGGAGCGATACTCACACATCACGACGCCGGACGCTGAGAGAGCTGCACACAACCTTTCTCATATATGGAAGGGTTGAGGTCAACTGTTCTAAACCCGGTAGGGGTCAACCCCTGTAAGTCTTTGATTTGGTAGGACCAGGCGGATTCGAACCGCCGACCTCTACCATGTCAAGGTACGGTTCAACAAAATAAAGTGTCTATTAATCAATAACTTACGAGCGTTGACCGCGCTTTTATTGGTTGCAAACCGCATCTATTGGTGTCACCTACCAAAAATAGTGGTCGCCGATCCTGAATGCGACACACAGGAATATCGCGAATCCGAAGCCCATCATGAACAACATGTAAGCCTCGAAGATATCGCTCTTCATTTCATCAGCCAAGTGATCAAGACCGCCAACGTAAGCGGCACGAGGAACAGAAGAACAGCGATAACTGACAGCACCTCGCGGACATCCTTCCAGAACTTTTTCTTTTCGGCAGCCTGACGCGCCAGTTCTGCTTGTTTGGCTTTTCTAGCTTCAGCCATCGAAGCCATCGCCTCTTTGTACAAGTCCCCATGTCCGCTCATGGTGAAAAGATTGCGAATCTCGGTCATGGTTGCTTGGATCTCCTTTTTTGCCAACGCTGCCTTCACAGCATCAGCCTCTGACAGCTTACCCTCGTTTTGAGCGCGTTGAAGTTCTACTTCTGCACCACCAAGCGTCGATAAGAAAGATGAGATGCTTGAGATGTCATTGGTGGTCTGCGCCACCTGCTTGATAGCGGAAGTAGCGGCATTCACTCCCGCTACGATAGCGGCGATCTCACCGATCACAGGTCAGGTCTCTTGAACCTTCCGTGTGTGTGTCTTGTGCGGTATCCGCTGGAAGAAATTTCCAACACGCGGATCTTCCTGCGAACCTCTGGATACGAACTCCAGTTCTGGATGTCTTCTTCCGTTCTGCCACATCCTTTGCAGATGAGATCACCCCACTGACGCGCCGTACAGTTGCCTGTACAGGGCGAATCCGCGAGTGATGTCACCTCACCATTAAGATTCATTTGCGGCTCATCCACGCCGATACGCCCATGTAGGCTCCGATCACGCCTGCCATAGAGATATAGAACAGTCCCATCAAATCTGAGAGCGCCGAAACCCTGCTCTCGCTGATCGCTGGAGACATGATCAGGGCAGTAGATCCAATAATCGACGCCATTGCTCCAACAGCCATTCGACGCTGGGCTTCGCTTTTCTCTTCAGCCAATTCCAAGTCCAGCATAGTGCGTCCACGATCAATCTCTTCATCACTAACCACGCCATCATGGTCCAAGTCAAAATCTTCATATCGACTCCTGTCTTGCAATCGTTTCGTACTCATTCTGTAGACGCCCTCCACCGCTTGTTGTACTCGTCATACAACCGCTCTTCTTGCTCAGCGATACGCTCAATCGCTTCATACCTTTTCAGCGGATCAATAACGTCATTGTTCTCTAGCTTTTTCTTTTCGGATCTAAGTCGGCGCAACGCCTTCTCAATCTTCTGATCGAAAACGGCAAACTGAGGAATGTTGTAGCCACGTTCATCGATCACACCCCTCCTGCCCTCTCTCGTAGTCTGGGACTCAAATGACTTTTCGTGCTGCCGGAAAGCATCTCGGTTCTCGTAGAAGTCGATTCGATCTGAATACTCGCTAGGCAGAGGCATGAATGTTCGTAGTATCGGGAGGTCTGTACTCCTGAGGTCCGGCTCTTCAGAGATAAGCTTGGCAATCGTATCGGCGCTGTCATCGAAAAACCTGCCAACACCGCCAAACAAAAACTCAATGACGTGTTGCGCCCTATCAGGGCTAGCTGATACACCACCAGTAACATCTTCATTACCGCCCGTGACCTGATTGAGGAAGCGCGTAACAGCGGTGATGTATGTGCTTGTTCCTCGTTTCGTCGGCTCAGAGGGAGGTATATCAACCAAGAAACTGTTCTGCGGGATAGTGATGTCAGAGCCGAAGAAATTTATGTTACCGAGCTGTTCAGCAAACGCCTCGACAATGTCTGGTGTTAAACCAATGCCTTTCTGAACAGCCGCCTCGAGGAATCCTGCGTCATCCTTTGCGGCATGAAGCGACAGTGGATTGAAGTGGTGATCGACAGATGAGGTCAGGTCAACAGCAATCTCTTGGGGCGTCTTAACGCCCATCGCCAGCTCTGCACCGTAACGCCCGATGTTATCGAAGATGCCGTATCCATAAGGCATCGGTATCGCATACGCCTGCTGCGTCTCAGAGAACGGATTGATCAGGACCATTGAGGTCTTTAGCGCATATTCATTGAAGTCTGCGTACTTCAGCTCACCATCATCATCCTCGCCGCCGAAGTCCATGTTCATCAGGGTTCTTGCGAAGCCCCAAGCAACCATCGAGCCTGCGACCAACCTAGCCTTAGTGATCGTTTGCCCGTCATTCCCAGGTCTCAATATAGCCTTGGCGATGTTGACGTTGCCCTGTACAGCGGCGTTGAAGAACAAATACAGACTATCGATAGCTGAGCTGTACTCGCCTTTACGGTTGAAGTTAACGGTAAGATCTTTTGCTAGGGTTGCAGCATCTGCTCTTGCGGTCCCAGACTTACGGGCTTCCACATAGGTAGAGAGACGAACCGCGTTCTCCATCGTCTGGTTGTAGTCTTCCACCAAGTCGGTCATGTATCTGACTTTCTTACGGAGATCGCCCTGAGTTAGTACCTTCTCGAACCTTCTGCTCTGCTCGGCAAGACTCTTCGTCATCGAGAGACCAGTTGGCGCTCCATCTTCAACGTACTCTTTAACGTACTGGTCGTATTCTCGATCCCTGTCATTCGCTCCTTCTTTGCCTCTACGGTTACGCCAGAACGCTTTCAAGGAAGCTTTGTAGCCACCACTGATCTTCCCGATCAGCTCCTGCCCTTGGATACGACCACCCACCGTGTCCTGTTCGCTCAAAGCGAAAGCAAGACCGGTTTGGATATCACGCAGCGGGTTGACCAGTCCCCATGAAGGGTTGTAGTTGATCAACATGTTTCGGCGGAAGTTCTGGAACTTGGTCAGACCGGTCAGGACGGAGTTCATGAAGTCAACATTGTTGTTGAACATCCCAACGCCAGAACTCTGTAGCTGGCGATTAAGCTCTCTGTCCTTCACCTCTATGAAGAAGGTCTGACCGCCTCGCTTGACTTGTATGTACTTCAGCAGACCGTCGTCTTTACGGCGTTCGATCTTCATACGGGCAAGTGGCATAGACTCCGATGGGTTCTCTGGATCTTGCGGTCTGAACCTGTTGTTCCATACCTGCCAATTACTCTCTGATTCATTCTGCTGTAGGAGGGCGAGGAGGCGTTGGGCGATGGTATTTCTTTCCGCCCGAATAATTTTTTCTTCAGCGTCCTTGAATGACACCAGAAGAGGGTTAACCGGCAGAGTTATCCGCCCCTTCGCCTTGAAGGACTCAGATCCTTTAACGCTGAATCCAGCCGCGCCAACACCGCTTCGCATCTCCATACCCTCTGGGTAGCTCGCAAAGCCTTTGAGCGGAACATAGAACTGATAGGTATCTTCCCAGTCGGCTCGGGTTTCCTCGTCAAGGAGACCCTTATCCACCATGTTCTGACGCATATCATTCAGCATCGAATAAACGCGCTCAGCAACAGACTCGAGCACGTCAGTCCTACCCTCGCTTTCAGCGATATCCAGAACGGACTGGGCATCCGCGTTAGTCATACCAGACCCAGTCTCTTGGTATTTGAGCGGTGCCTCTTCAAGTTTTGCTAGCTTGCGCTCGAGAGCGCCGGTTGGCTCATCAGCGTCTGTGGCTTGCTCGATCTGGTTCTGAAGTGACTCTATCTGAGCGGATCTCTGCTCACGCTCTTTCCGGGCAATGACCGCGTTGCGCTCTGGGGCATGCTTAGCAAGCAGGTAAAGACCAACCTGATCCATCTCAAGACCGGCAGCTTTGATCTCCTCACCAATGGTTTCAACATACTCGACCTCGAAATCTTCGAGTTGCTTCTGGGCTTTTGAGTGCATCAGATTTTCGGCGTCATAAGCGCTAATCTCTGATGGCAGTCGATCCATACCTAAGCGGTTGGCTATCTCGTCCTCTACCTGCTTGAGGCGCTCGAGGCGATCTACGACCTTCTGGCGCACATTCTGAGTTTTGGTTTTGTATCGGTTAGCCAAGGAAACGTCAGCAGTAACGTCATCCAGAAGCTTGAAGGGAGCTATCTTTTTCTCTTCGTCGTCGTAGAGCATGAAGTCCACGGCACCATCAACCTCGTTGACATAACGACCCAGCGCCGATTTAGTGCCTTGAGAAACCTCGTATGCGTCTAGCCCCTCATCGAATATTGTGATCAGTAAGTCATCGATCCGGTCAAACCCCAAGTAGTCATCACGCTCGAGGGCGCGAATCAGGTTACGGGAGACTGGGGATAGAGACTCTAGATCGGTTTGATCTATCTCGAATACGAATTCAGGGAATCCTGCTTCGCTGATTTCATCAGCTAACTTGTTGCGGGTCTCCACGAATCGGGATGCCTGCGAGAATGCAGGGTCCATGATCGCATCAAAGTCGTCCGCCTCTTGGGCGATCTGAGCATCTAGCTCTCCCTGTCGGGAGCCATCGGTGTCGCTGTCTTGAACAACTTCTTCAAAACTGCGTTCGACTTCAGTCGCTTCTCTTTCGGCGTAAGACTCGAGGAGCTTGTCGAGGTTGTCTCGGTTGACGCCTTCGGCTTCATACCACGGGAATCCTTTGTCATATTCGCTTACCTTAAATCCTTTGGGCAGGATACCACTCTTCGCCTTCCTGATCTCTTTAATGAAATCCGCGAATCCGGTCTTGGTCAGGCGATAAACCTTACCGGTTGAGTCAGGGTACAAGAAGTACTGCTCGCCTTTAGGATCTCGCGCATAGATCGCTCCGTATCGGAGCATGTTCTGCTTACCCTCTGGAGCGCCCAAATACGCATAGGGAGATTCGTCTCCTCGAACATCATTAACAATGCCCTGCATCGTTGGATGGGCAACAACCTGACCTGAGTTTAGAACCCAGCTCTCCCAGTGATACCGCCCCACGGACGCCTCATCAGGTCTGCCGATAGCCGTGTACAGGTCTTGTATCCTGCTTGATAACGCCGCCTCTAAGGCTTCGTACCTAGCCAGTCCATGAAGTCCGTTGAAGTTATCGGCAATGTCATCGTAGATCAGTTTGCCGTAACGACCTGCATCCCACATGGTGTTCAACTGGATACGATCCAAGATCACCACGTCATCCCTGCCGGTCATTAACAACAAGAAAGAGAAAACCTTATTATCAATGCCGATGTTGTTCGCCATGCCTTGGAATTGGCGACGAACTTCCGCAGAAGATATTGATCTATCGGCAATCAGGTCATGCAATTTTTGCAGCTTCGTAACGCCGCTCTCATCCATCTCGGACATCTTTTGCAAGAACCGACCAAAATCGTTTGCATTGCTGGTCCCTGCTCGCCCGAAAGATCCAGCGGTAATCGCATCTGGAACAAACGCCTTCCAGTCGGCTACGTCTGAGTCGGTGAACTCGCCCATCAAAGCCTTATCTGCAAAGTCTTCAAAGGTACTTCTGTTTTGACCTTGCGCCGCGAACACCATGTCCACGAACCCTGCTTCTTGGGCGCTGGCAGTCAGCATTCGAGACATCATTCCCCACAGCATAAGCTTCGCCGTTACATCGGGAGTAACTACGCCCTGCTCGTATAGCTCGCCTAACTCTTTTGCTGTGTTTAGACCTGCACGAGCCGCCTCTAACTGCTCACCGCTAAGCTTGCTGTGAACGCTCGCCCACTCCTCGGGATTGTTGTACAGCTTGATTAGACCGTGAGGCGGTCTGAGGGTTTCATTGCTGCCGGTGAGATCTCTCTCGAATCTCAGCCATGATGCCGGTGAGTCTAGGGCGCTTTGATGGCGTGAAGATAATTCTCTTAGAGCAGGAAGTTGCTTGTCCGCATTCTTGGGACCAATGACCTTGGTGATCGCAGACTTGCCGCGAACCTTGCCTCTAGATTTTTGGTAAAGATACTGCTTCTCCTCGACTATCGCATCGAAGTCGTCAGCTACTTCAGAAAGCCGTCCAGACTCGTCCCCTGAAGGTTCTGTGAGCGCGTCTCCCAGTCCTTCACCGGCTTGTTGTCCTTGATCGCCTGCGCCGCCTGCGCTTCCAGCTCGTCCATCGTCAGGAACTTGTATGCCTCCGGGGCTGGTAGGTGCCCGAACTTCGCCTGATACGCCTGTACGTTGACCAGCTTGTTCGGTTTCTTGAATTGTCTGGTTTGCATTGCTGCCTCTATCCCTACGTTCTTGGATGATCTCCTCGACAGGGCGAGGGTCTCTCTGGATGTCGCGCATCAGTTTATACGCTTTCGGAGCTGCTTGCTGTAACAGCTCTGGATTCGATATGTATGTCGCACCTAGTTGCGCGAAGACTTCCCGCCTCATGGTCAAAGCCACGCTATCGAGGTCGCCCTTGCTCGAATCCTCCAAGGATTGCAGGTATGTGAACGGGTAGTTAAATACCTCACCCAGCTCGGTGCCTGAATCCCATTGGTCGAACAACTCCGATACAGCATCACCCATATTCAGCGTGAAAGCATCTTCGGAATCCCTGCTAACACGGAAGCTTAAACTGGGCAGGTACTCTGAGTACTTCTTCTTATCGTCTTGGGCATGCCACATCTCGTGCGCCAAGATCGTAATAAGCTTTCTTGCCTCAACATCGTTCGTTGCCGCTTCATTAAGAAAGTTTTCATTGAGACCGAGCGAACCCGTGTTGGTGAAGTTGATTGCTTTGACGCTCATAGGCGCAGACACAGCAGCAGGAGTGAAGCTGTACAGTCCGCTCATTTGATCTTGGATAACGTCTGCTGGCATACCTCTTTCAAAGATGTCTGCCATCGCACTCATAACCATCCTGATTTGAGGCGACTGATCGAGAACATCGTTGATTGAAGTATCGGGCGATACAAAGGTATTCAGTAATGGCTGTAACTCAGTCACTCTTCCGCCAACCGTCTTACCTCTAGGCGCTTGCCCCTTACCGCTCAACTGACGAATCATCTCGCCCAGGGTAGGAATCTTTTGAGTGATGATGGTGTCATCGTTTGCGGGTTGAGTGGATTCCCCGCCGATATTTTTGTTCAGCTCAGCTATACGACCAACTAAATCCTTGCCATCTCCCGAGCGATCAACAAATGTTTCACCGGCTACCCTAAAACGAGTGGCAGCAGGCTCTTGGGACGGAGCCATTCGATCAGGGGTGTTTGCTAAATCACCCGTGACAAACTGCTCGATATCCGCCGCCAAGCCTTCGTCTGGAACCACCATCGCGTCCATCTGATCGCCATCACCATCAAACTCTGCTTGGCGAATCTGTTTTAGCTTTGATATTGCTTCTTTTCGGTTTTCGCCTAGATACCCTTCAAGCTGTTCAGCATCAGCGTCGTACCAACTACTATTTTGTTCATCGTAGTAAATCGTTCTGACATCACCGTCTGGATATGTCAGGACGTACTCACCATTGAAATCGAAATCAGGATCGCGCTTGAGCTTTGGATCTGCATCCGGCTGGGATACTCGACGGCCCTGATTTGCCTCCGAGACCTCTGTCTCAGCCTGTGCTGGCGCTGATTGTGGTGCGGTTGATTCAGCATCTGTTATATCAGTATCGCCGTACTGGCTGTTCATCCATTCAATGGCTTTCTTCTTGCCCATGCTGGCTGGCAAATAGAACTCTTCCCCGTCCTCGAGGATTATCTGATAAGCCTTGCCGGTATTGACCTTTCCGGTCTTGGCGCTGATGTAATCAGTAGTAACAGTCTTGCGAATAGTGCCTTTGATCGGAGGATTCAGTACTGGTGCCTGCCTGATCGCAGCCAGCTCCGCTTGCATGCGCTGGAATCGTGGCGAGTCTTCGCCCTTACCAAAAGCTGAGACATCTTCCCTGAGAATGGCGTCTTGGATAACCGGACTCGTCAGGTCAGCATCTTGATACCTCTGGAAGCTTGGAATCCGGCGATAGTTTTCGCCGTATGCTCTCTTAAAGAGTTGCTCGTTCTCGGTTTCCGCAACGTCAGCCTCTGTCTGTGTAAACGCGGGGCGTCTGCCGGTCTGCTCCACTTGCCCACGAAGATCCTCAAGAGATTGATCTGTAGTTACAGTCTGATCTTCCGTCTCGATGGTTGTGGTTGCTGCTGGCTCATCCGGCGTTACGAACCGATACCGACCATCTCCAATTGATACAACCTGACCGCTCGCCGCCAGATCGGTTATTGCTTCAACAGTTGGGTTGTATCCAGCACGAATATCTTTCTGTATATCAGAGACGCTGAACTCACCGAATAGCTCGGCTGACATACGCGCACGGGTAGCTAGGTCCAGTTCTTCAGGCTGGACTATCTCAAGCTCTGGAGGTTGGGGTGCAGGAGCTGGTTCGTCTGCATCGTCTACCGCTGTGTACACGATCTTGCCGCCAGAGACTTCAGACTTGATCCTTCCCTGATCAATCAGAATGTCTAGGATCTCCTGCTGCTGCTCACCAGTTAGACCGTTGTCTTTCGCCAGCTCGTCGCGATTAACGCCAGCGGATATCTCTATGGTTTCAAGAGTGTCTGTCAGTCTTTGAGGATCTGCCGATGTTGGGTTTTCCGGCTCAATATCTAAAGGAGCTTCTGCCGCAGCGATAACTGCTTTTTTAGCCTCTAGCTGTCGCTGCTGTCTCTCTTCTTCATGCTTTACATCAAGGACCGGGGTGCCGTCTTCTGAATCAATAGACTTAAATCCGCCCATGGTAGAGCCGAGAGCGCCGCCAGCAATCGAACCCGCAGTCGCCGCATGCAAATAGCTTTGAACCGCCTCTTCGTTAAACAGATAGCCCGTGAACAAAGCCTGATCTTGCTCAGACAAATTCTCTTTAGCCCACATTACGGAGGCGCGACTAATAAACTCCTGCCCAGCCTCCGTTAGACCCTCTGCACCGGCAGACTTAAATCCCTCCTCGAGCATATTGCCGATACGCTTACGCCCAGCGTTCGTGAGAGCCTCGTCGGCAATGTATTCCTTTAGATCGGTCAATGCTTTTGGATTGTCCGGGAAAGCGCCTCGGACTGCCCTGAACGGCGCACCAACCCGGTCCAGTGCGCCCGAGAACAAGCCAGCGACCAATGCTGTACCCGGATCTTCCAGACCCGTTTCCTCGTAGATGCGAGCGAAACTCTCTCCGAAAGCCATCCCTGAAGAGGCTACGCCTGACCCCGTGGCAACCCCCATCTTTGCGTATTTATTGGCAACCTGCTCTTTGTATGCGTTGGTTATTTTGTTCTTAACAGTCTCATCAATTATCCCTCGGGCGGACTCTTCCATTTTCTCTTTGGCTATACGCTCAATTGCTTCTTTGCCAGCCGTCTTCGCTACAGTCTTCGCAACCGCACCGCCTATGCCGCCACCGACAGCCGTTGTAGCCAGCGATGGGATGGCATTGCCCAAGGTATAAAAGGCAAAGTTGCCGAAGTCAGAAAGACTATCGAAAGCGTCATCAAAGTTACTGATGGGAGCGTTCTGTGACGCCTCCTCCATCTGCTGACGGTAGTAGTCGAAGCCAGCCTGCTTCATTTCTTCATCACCGATACTAGAGCCGATACCAGCCTGCACAGCTCCAGCTAGGGCTTGCTGCTGATCTATGCCCGAAGAAAATCCAGCGGCTAGCTGATCAAATGGGGAAAATTCTGGACCCTCAGCTTCTTCGTCTTGAGCAGCCCTAGACCTTCCGCCTACTCGAGACAGCTCGTCTTCTTCAAGAGAACGGGTGTATCCATTTCTGATTTGCTCAAGAGAAACTAATGCCACTAGATGCCTGCCCCATAGCTATTGAGAACTTGGATAAGCATTTCTTCATCGCTTATGTCGCTACCGTCCGGGTTGCCAGAACTATCTACGCCTTGACCCTTCCCAATACCCTTCTTCAGGCGGGGCTGTCCGCCGTCTGCTTCAAACAAAAAAGCAATCCGGGAAACCATCTTCGCTTCACTTACGTCAGCGACCACGCCTTGCTTAAAGTTTGCAAAAACGTCCAGCTCCCCAATGGTTTGCGCCTTAACCATTCCCCGTCTAGTTTTGTTCTGACCCACATTTGTGCCAATCACAGACCCAGGCAATGGGAACTTAGCAAGCTCTATCACGTTCTCTTTCAGCCATGTATCTGCCTCTCTGCCCCACGTCGTTTGTTCTCGCTTACCCAGCAGGTTGTCTTTTACCCGAGCTTCTAAAACGCCGATGTTGTCTTTGTACATTGACTGCAAGGTCTCTCCGTCTTCTAGGAGAAACTGCATATCCAGCATTTGGTCTTGCCCGTTGGCATAGGCTTTCTCTACTAACGCCATCTTTGCGTTAACGCGCTCATCAAAGGTCTTCTGACCAGAGTCGCCCGGACCGCCAAATGCGTCTTGAATCAAAGCCCTGTCAACCATGTCAACGAATCTAGGATCTTGTCTAAGCGAGTTTGCCATGTAGGCATGTCCAGCCATCGCCGGAATCGCCTCATTTGCCATGTCGATCTCAACCGCAAGACCGTTTACGTCTCGCGCTTGGGTCAAGCTGGGGAAGTAAGGATGCAGATCGCCGTCAGGTGTTTGGGTCCATATCACCATGTCCCCAGACACGGCTGGCTGACCTTGCGAGCCTGCTCCAATATCAGCCGAATACAGACCAGACCCGACAACTGTCCGACCATCGGTCTTCAAGTAATCTGGAGCCTGAGGGAAGTTTTTTACGTCTCTGCCTATGTACGCAGCGCTATCTAGATCGAAAGCTCTTCCAAACGCATCCAGTTGGCTTCTATTAAGCTGATCAAACTGTCCTCGCGAAAGATTCGCAAACACATCACCGATGTGCCTCTGAGCATCCTGCTCGCTCTGGCTCATGATTCTTTTTACGTTAAAGGTCGTGGGGTTTTGAATGTTTTGCTGAACCAAAGCGGCGAACTCGTCCTGTGTTTCCTGATCCGGGAGACCTTCCATCTGGGAGATATCGAATAATCTAGATATTTCTAAACCGCCCTGAAGCCGCGCCTCCTCGCGGGTTGTCTTTGCAGTATTAATCGCTATCTGGTCTGTCTGAGCTTCTCTGTACAGCCTGTTTGCCTCTTGCTCCGGGGTCTCACCTCTATCGTTAAGGGAATCCACTGCCCTCTTCTCTACTGAAGCGGCAGTATTGGCTGTAGTACCTGCTGTCTGCGCTCTAAGCAGGGCTGTTTGAGAATTTAGTTCAGAGATATCATCCAAGCGTTTATTACGCAAAATATCGGCGTCTAGCCGCTCTCGCTTGAGACCACGATCTAAACGAGCGCCCTCGAGCGTTTCGTCTCGGTAAGCTTTTAGGTTATCGATTTGAGTTTGGTCTAGATCTCTTCGGCGCTTATCGTCATAGAACTTATTGACCGCACCAAAACCTGCTAACGCACCTTCTGCAAAACCTTGAAGAGCCATATATCACCTAGTCAAATAATTTATTTATGAGGTAGGCAACGCCTAATCCAATCGCTATTGGAGCTGCTACAGTTGCCAATGATCCTAGCGCCGAACTGGTTGCCCCTACTGTTGTCCCTCCGGTTGCTGCCGCAGTGCTTCCGGCTCCGGAGGCGGTCGTTGTAGTTGCTGCTGTACCAGTTTTTATGCCTGCATTGGCTAAGCCTTTAGCTACCGAAACGCCGCCGGGGGCGGAGCCGCTAAGACCGACAGAGCCTAGCGCCTCAGCAGCCGGAACAATCGTATTGCTTACCGGAGCCGTGATTGATGCGCCTCCAAGGGTTTGTCCCACCGGCGCAAGTACTCCCGATGCAGTGTTGGCTGCTCCCAGCCCCTTCATGCCGTACATAGCCCCTATGCCAGCACCTGCACCAAGGGTGTTCATCTCTTGAGCTTTCTGAGCCGCGTCTATTTGAGCGGAGATTTGATTCTCTCTCGCTTCCAGCTCGGCATCCTTAGCAAAACCTGCGCTGGCAAGACGCCTCAGACCTTGTCCTCTTGCAATTATGCTCATGCCATAGACCCTCTTGCCCTTTGAGAAACGGTTCCGCCAACTCCAGTAAGAAGCTGCATACGACGGTCTGAGTCCCTAAGTCTCGTGTCGTTCAGACCGCCCACAAGAGCGCCTACCGTGTCGTTCCCATTCCCGATAGCACTGTTTCCGTACAGCCCTAAACGCTCCATAGATCGGTTCTGCTGACCTTGTACATTCATTCCAGCACCTAGCACCGCTTGCCGAGTTCTATCGAGATCTCCTGCTAGAGACGTAGTCCCTGTGGGAGTCAGTCTTGATACCAAGTCTTGTTCTATCGGAGCGAAACGGTTCATGTAATCCTGCGTCTGCGCCCTAACAAGGTCGGCGTAAAGCTTGTCAGCAGGGTTTTCGTCTGGAGCCAAGTTGCCGTAACGCTGGGGGTTTATGGATGCATATGGATTGCCGCCGTACCCATAAAATTGACCAACCTGATTTGCGTTCTCAGGACTTAGCGCTGCCATGTAAGACTGAAAATCCATTAGGTATACCTTCCGTTATTGAGACCGTATCCAGCTCCCATACCAACCGCTGTCCCCGCTAAGTTTTGCAGGCTGGTTGATCTCGAGAAGTCCGACTTGGCTTGATCCGTTATGCGAGAAGATGCTGCGTCAGCTAGATCCATTTGCCCTTGGAATGCATCTGTCTGCTGACCCTGACCCATTTTGACTACGTTCTGGAGACCGGCGAACCCCATGTCCGTGTTAGATATTCCACGGTCAGCCCCAGCTAAGCCCATTCCTCGCGCCTGCGCTGATCGCAACGACTCGGATTCTGATTGGAAGGCTCCCGAGCCGGGGTCAAACCCCCTATTGAATGCCTCTGAGCGCATATCGCCAATCGCCGGTTCGTATTGTGCTGAAGCCTGTTGCATTCCAGCGGCAACGGCGCGGTCATAGTTATTGTCGCTAAACTGATTCTGAACAGACGAGATGTAGTCATTTTCTGCGTTGTAGAAATACTGACCGTACTGATTAAGGTAAGTAGCCGCTTGCTCCGCCATCGCGATTCTTACCGCAGTTTCTTCCGGCTTATCGCCACCGCCTCCACACATATCAAACCTCTTTCTTCATTACCGATCCGACTTCTCTGTAACCGATACGCTTGATCAACTGCTCGTATCCCGGTCCAGCGATACCAGATGTGATACCGATACAAATCTCATGAGCGCCTTTATCGACAGCCCATGCCTCGAAATCTTTCAACATCTTGATGGTGGGTTTGATTATTCCCGCTCGTTTTTGCGGGAGGAAAACCATCA
>Ga0208767_1001180_pt1 | contig 20792 bp, 21 predicted proteins | sample VirMetDEL_Mar_21_FD_184514 | JGI IMG/M metagenome (GOLD analysis project Ga0208767, IMG submission 184514) | Aqueous microbial communities from the Delaware River and Bay under freshwater to marine salinity gradient to study organic matter... | ecosystem: Environmental > Aquatic > Marine >... | reverse complement strand
GTGGTGACATCAAGGCAGCTATGCTCATCCATCAGGACACACTGATCCTCGCGGAGCAGGTTGGTGTTCGTTCGCAGACTCAGTACAAGCAAGAGTTCCTCGGCACTCTGTACACTGCGGACACTCTTTACGGTGTTAAGGCATACCGCCCTGACAGTGGCTTTGTTCTGGCTGTAAACGGCTAAGACAACTAAGCGGAGATGGGGGTAGGGTAACCTGCCCCTTTATCTTATGAGTAAAAAAGACCCAAGAATATCCAAGTTAGGCGTTAGTGGGTATAACAAGCCCAAACGTACCCCTAACCATCCCACGAAGAGTCATGTTGTTTTGGCTAAAGTAGGGGATGAAGTTAAGACCGTGAGATTCGGTCAACAGGGCGTAAAAGGCGCAGGTAAAAATCCTACCACTGCCAAAGATAAAGCCCGAAAGAGATCATACTATGCGCGACACAACGCGCAGGATGCTAACCCATCAAAGCTGTCAGCTCGCTACTGGTCACATAAGGTGAAGTGGTAATGCCCATCCGTAAAACCCAGAAGGGTTGGAAAATAGATAACGTGGCAGGATACTCGAAGACCAAGAAGGAAGCTGAAAAAAGATTACGCGCTGTCAAAGCTAACCAAAGGAAAAAGTAAATGGCGACCATTGTAACCAAGAATAGCTCAACCGCCTCAGCCGTCCCCACTACGAGTGACTTGGTTCAAGGCGAACTTGCTGTCAACCTAGCTGACAAGAGAATCTTCACAGAAGATCATACGACTACGATAATCGAGCTAGGCACTAACCCGTCCACAATTACGACTGCTACAGCTACCGTTACCGGAACTTTAACCGCTAACGGTACATTTGTTTCTAGCAATGCAGTTCTTACTGGCGGCACAATTAATGGAGTGGTGATAGGCGGGACTACACCACAGGCCATCACTGGTACTACTGTAACAGCTAACACAGGATTTGTTGGTGGTCTTACTGGTAACGTAACTGGTAATGTCACAGGTAATGTAACAGGTAACGTAACTGGCGATCTGACAGGCAATGTCACAGGAAACGTCACAGCGTCTACTGGTACGACTACTCTGAACAATTTAGTCGTTAACGGTACTGCTGACTTCACTGCGACTAAACTTGTAAACGTATCCACACCAACAGCAGGTACAGATGCAGCTAACAAGGACTACGTTGATACTTCCGTAGCCGCTGTTATTGATTCTGCTCCTGCCGCACTAGATACGTTGAACGAACTTGCCGCCGCACTAGGCGATGATGCTAACTTCGCATCTACTATCACAAGCTCTATCGCCACTAAACTACCTCTTGCGGGTGGTACTATGACTGGCGCTATTGCTATGGGTACGTCAAAGATCACAGGACTTGGCGATCCTACTGCTGCACAAGACGCAGCAACTAAGACATATGTAGACACAGCAGATGCTCTAAAGTTAAACCTTTCTGGCGGCACTATGTCAGGTGCTATCGCAATGGGGACTAACAAGATTACAGGTCTTGGCACTCCCACAGATGCAGCCGATGCTGTTACTAAAGCCTACACAGATTCAATTCTTGGTTCAGCCACAAGTGCTTCTGACAGTGCTGCTGCTGCGGCTATTTCAGAGTCTAACGCTGCTACTTCAGAGTCTAATGCTGCAACAAGTGAATCAAATGCTGCGACAAGTGAAGCAAACGCCGCTGCATCTTACGACAACTTTGATGACCGTTATTTAGGACAGAAAGCCTCTGACCCTACGCTAGACAACGATGGTGACGCACTAATAACAGGTGCTTTGTACTTCAACACCACTTCAGGCGCTATGAAGGTCTATGACGGCGCAGCGTGGGTAAATGTTGCTCCTGTTGCTACCTCTGTCACTGTTAGTCAAATCTCTGACTACACTGGCGATGCGACTACTCTAAACTACACATCTAACCTTTCATCTGACGCACAGACACAGTTAAACGCAAAGGCTGTTTATCCAAGTCAAACTGGTAATGCAGGTAAGTATTTAACTACTGATGGTTCTGTTACATCTTGGGGTGCTATAGGAGGAAGTCAGACTTTTGATTTATCGGCTAATAATAACGCTCAAAATTATTTTATTTCTCTAACCAATCCACAACTGCCAGTTAATTTATCGTTGTATAAAGAAACTCCATCCGCTTCTGTCAATCAATCTGCTTGGAATGTCCCGTCATATAATTCCTTTGATATTAAAGATTATGCTTTATCTACAACACTAACCCCAAGCGCAACAAGCAATGGAACATTTACTCTTGGATCAGGTTCATTCACTTCTGATATGGTTGGAATGATCGTTGAGGGTAATGGTGGTGTAGCTTATCTAACAAACACATCTGGTGATTTCTACACTGTTACAGCATTTACTGATACAAGCGCGATAGCGTCTGGTGATTGGACACTTAAAAAACTGCGTGTCACTGGTGGGGATATAGAAAAATCAACCTCTGCATTTGCCAATATTGGGTTATCTGGAAATCTTAGTACCGCTAACGTCTATCATCAAAATGGTGGTGCAAGAATCGGTAATAAATTAGCTTATCTAACAAATAATGGAACTAGCACCGATGGGGTTGTTGGCCTATATGACCCTGTTACTCAGACTGTTGATTGGTCAGACACAATTAACGATGGAACTAATACGACCTATTATCCTAGAGGTGCTATTGAATTATCCAATGGCAACATAGGATATTTGTTTGCCGCAGGAAGCACATCTTGGCAAGCACTCATAGCTGTTTACAATACCTCTGGCGTTCAGCAGGGGAGTTATTTAACAGATGCAACTACTGTGTATCAGTATTTTCTTGGTGTTCTTTCTGATAATAAAGTTCTTGCTGCAACTTACAGCGGAAGCACTTTATCTATCGGAAAATACAACAGTACACTTACAGCTTTGGATACAGCGTTTGCGTCTTCAACAACAACTCCAAACGGAGGTACTTGGACAAATCCTTCATCCATTCAAACTTCTGATGGAACAATGTATTTTGTTGGGAATGATTCAGTTACTAAAAAACCTGTCTGCGCCGTATACAATAGCTCTGGAACTTTAGTAACAACTGTTGAGTCTAGCTCTTCTCAAGACGTAAGGACAGGTCAATACGTTCAACTTGGAGAGATAGATAATAACCGGATTGTTGTTGGTTATGTTGACTCAGGAAACTATCCTAGCCTTGTTATTTTCTCAACAAGTGGAGTGGAGGCTTACGCCCGTATTACTAATGGCGGTACAGCAGGAACTGACGCAGCGTTGTTTTCTTCAACTGATGGCGATATTCAATTCTTGCAAGATGAAACAGCCAATATAAGGATAATGAATATCAGTAATACATTAAGTTTCATTTCTTACCAAGATATTCCTAATCCATTTACAGGTTCTACAAGCACACTTTATTTGAATTTTACCAATGGTGGAGATGGTTATAATTACATTTATTCCTTGTATGATTTTCAAATTCAAGCATACGAAGTATCCAAGTATGCTTCTAGTGAATACGCAGCAACATTCACTAAGCCAGTAGACGGGACAATAAATACAGAATACTGGGTTAGTATTAACGGCTATACTCCATCTTCAACTTCTGATGGTCTTTTCTATGCCTTCTCTAATGACGAGAAGGAAACGTGGATGGTTCAAACAACTGGAAACAGCACAAGAAATATCGTTAGAAATAACGCAGGAACTTGGCAGTACAACAGCAATGCTACTTATGCGTCTGAAACGTGGACTAATGCCGCAACAAATGATGCTCATTCAGCGTTAGAAGAATCTATGACTGTCTCTGCTAATCAACTTCCATACAGTGATATAGATGCAGCGGTTGATGTTTTGGGGGACACATTAGACTTAGCGGTAATTTTCCCATCAGGCTACACTACTGCAACTTACGATGGTTTTACTATTCAAGTAACTACCGCATCGACTTATAATTGGGTTGATATAAGTACAGACAACGCTTTCCAGTACGATAATAGCGGAATTTATTTATACGGTCTTAATGGCAATTACAAAGGAGTGGTTAGCTAATGCGAAATCCTATACTTAAAGCAAAAAAAGCTGTCACTCTTTTGTCATTCAAACAAAAAAGAGATAGCGAGATTTTTGCACCTATCAACGGTATTCAGGTAGATACTGAAAGAAGTTTAACTGACCTAAAAGGCTCTGTAGAAATGTGGGATGTTTTAGGTAATCCTGCATCAATTACTTGGACTTTGGTTGATAATACAGAGCAAGATTTTACTAAGGCCGAACTGCAAGCAGTCATTGAATCTTATGCTATCAGAAAATTAAATACATTTTCTAAATACCAATCACTAAAGCAAGCGGTTGAAAATGCCACAAACGAAGATCAGCTAGACTCTATTTCTTGGTAATTTAAAAGCATAACTTGTGTGACATACCACAGTAAGACGGCTTTCCATTAAATGTAATCTGGCCTGACGAACCATAGGATTTTATTATGTCATTAAATGCAGAAGAGCTTTTATATAAGGCTTTAAAAGAAGGTGGTATTTATAGCATTTTTGATAATGTTACAAGTCAAATAAATCGTACCAATGCTAAAGAGCTTAATATACCGTATGAGTCTACTGACAGTGGAGGAGAATACGGTAATAAGTTTCGTAACGCTTTTAGTTGGTCAGCAAATAGAGGTGGATCTGCAAATAGTTTTTTGATTGATGCTCAAAATGTCAAAGTTTTACCCGGAGAAGATCGAGACAGAAAAGTTGTACAAAAAATTCTTAATACATACAAGAATTATAAAGACGACATGCCAGAGTTAGTTGCTGCGCTTGATTTATTAACAGGAAAATTAACGCCTGAAGAAACTAGACAAGTTGCAACATACGCAGGTACAGCTAAATTCGTTGAGTCTACTGAACGAGAAATTCAATCAAGGGCAAATACACTCCGTGGTTATCAAAATAAATTAGCACAAGAAATGGCTATGCCAACAGGTCAACCAACTTACACAGAAGGCGTTGGTTGGGATAGCAATATTTCTGATTACCAACAATCAGATAAAATTAAAGAATTACAGTACAAAATAGCTGAAGCTGAAAATGCACTAAATGATGCAAAATTTAGATTATCTAAATCTGTTCAAACAGCAACAGAACAATATAATCCTGAGTTAAACATATTATCAAGCTATGAATTAAAAGATTACAGTAATTTAACAGATCGTTATAACTTACAAGAATCATCACAATATAATCCATTTGCTTCTGCTCAATCTAAGATAGCTTCTGGCGAGCAGCTATCTACTCAAGATTTGGTTGCGCTTGCGAATCAGCGTGGACAAAACAAAAGCGCGCGTCAACTAGAACAAGAGCTTGGTCTTGCTGAAGGGACATTTAGATCAGCAATAATTGATGACCTTGGAAGACAATACACAAGTAATTTTAATTTCTGGAAAGATGACCCTGTAATCCAAGAAAGAGTCAAGCAAAGCACACAAGCATACAATCTTGCTCGTGCTACTACAGGTAAGGTAGATGTTTCTCAGGCTGATGTAGATAGAGCTGTACAGGCAATGCCTACAATGTCTGCTAAAGCTTTGACTCAAGCATCTGCAACAGCGCAAGGACTTGTTAATGCTCAACAGGCTCAACAGGCTCAACCGGTTCAGCAAATAGGCCAGATTCAAAATATGCAACCGCAAGGTTTAATGAATCAAATTGTTTCTGATACACCTTTCCAAACATATGGAACAACACAGCAATATCTTGGTCAAGACCTAGAGAATATTAAACTGTCTAATGTTAAAAATTATTTATCATCATTGGATGACGGAAGTTATTTGTCGCTTGCTAGACGTATCTTAGGATTTTAATGTGAGTCTAGTAGACTACGCTAAGACAGAACGTCAGAGAGAAATACTGGACGTATGGGAAAACTGCGGACGCAATAGTGCTAATGCAGCTCATCGCTTAGGTATTACGACTTCTACATTACGACATCATGTCTCTGCTGTTAAAAACTTTGCTGCCGCTTCTGGATATTCTGACAACTGGGATGCGACTCGTCACGTTCCTGAAGGCGAGATAGTAATTGGTCGGTCTATCTATACTCAGGACGATGAGGGTAACAAGGCTTGGTTGAAGACCAAGAGGACAATGACCGAGGCACAGCGAGATAAGGCTCTGCAAGGTTTTGTTGATGGTTTAACCAAAGGTCTTCCGCAATACAAGCCGAAGGCTAAACCAAAGACCAAGAAGTTTGCTGAAGACTTACTGCCTACTATCGCGATAGGTGATGCACACTTCGGAATGAGGGCTGACGCAAGAGAAACAAAGGAAAGAGACTACGACACAAAGATAGCCTCGGCAGATATGCTTGATGCTATAGATTATCTAGTAGACTTATCTACTCCTTGCGAGCATTCATTGTTAATTAATGTCGGTGATTTTATCCACGCTAATGGATCAGGTGGTACTACTTTTTCCGGTACAAAATTAGACGTTGATACAAGAATCGAAGTAGTGCTAGAGACAGCAGCACAGACGTTTATCTTCGCGATAGACAAGATGCTATCCAAGCACAAGAACGTCACTGTCATCATGGCTCGTGGTAACCATGATTCAGATACAGCAATTGCTCTTGCGTTGATACTGAAGTTTTATTACACACAAGAGAAAAGGGTAACTATCTTAGACCCTCACGGTTTTTTCCATACTTTACAGTTTGGAAAGAACCTCATAGCTGTACACCACGGTGACAAGGTTAAAGCAGAAAAGCTAGGAGCAATCCTACCTAAAATGCTACCTGAGCAGTGGTCAAGCACAGTGTATAGGAAGTGGATTGTCGGACATATCCATCATCAGAATTCTATCGAGACATCTAATGGATGCTTCGTGGAAGCGATGGGGACATTGTCTCCTCCCGACTCTTGGCATGCAGGAGCGGGGTACGGTGCGTCAAGTGTGATGAACCAGATTACATTCCACAAGGATGGCGGTGAAGCTGTTAGACACGTTTATCAAATCAGAGCCTCTCGGAAAGCTCCTGACCTGAGGTTATAGGTGTAGTATGGAAGACCGACTCTCAAGAGTAGAAAGAAAGATTGACTCATTGCAGGAGGCAATTATCTCTTTGGCACGAGTGGAAGAAAGATTGGTTACGGTCTTCAACCGTCAATCATCTATTGAATCAAAAGTAAATTCACTAGATGAAAAAGTTGATGCTCTTGCGGAAAACGCAGTTAGCTCAAGATCAGCAGAAAGAATAGTATGGCTTGTTGTAGCTGCTGCTATTGGCGCTGCATTTAGGTACTTGGGGTAATTATGATAAACAAAATACGTTCAGCATATAAGCTTTTACAGAAAGGGCGTTCTGTAGCTGATCCTGAAAAATGGAAAAAAAGACAGATTACAGCAACGATGATTACTGGCGTTATCTGGGCTGCAATTCAAACAGCCGAGGTCTTTGGTTATGCAATACCCGTTGATGAAGCGACTGTTGACTCTATTGCTGTTGGTGTTCTTGCTGTCGTTAACTGGGTGCTTACATTATCAACATCTGAAAAGGTCGGGATGCAATTTAAGCTTTAGCCCGATGGAGTTAAACCCGCATTGGGTGCATGAGATAGAAAACTTTTACGGTTATTACGGCGTGATTGCCACATTGAGGTGTAAGTTATGAGTTTGTTTGAATACTTAGCTTGGGTAAAGCGTCTCTGGTCAATGGTAGTAGAGATCGTCAAATTGATTGAGGAGACTATTCCCGATGATGGAGCAGGTAAAGAAAAACTTATGGCATTTGATGTCATGCTCAAAGCGGCAATTGAAAAGGCTGATGACATTGATGCTGAATTTGATAAGTTGCAGCCTGTGGCTCACGATATTGTTTCTAGTGTTGTTACTCTCTTTAATACCGTGGGATTATTTAGACGATCTAAGTAAACCCAATACCAAGTAGGTTGTGACATGATCGTAGAGTTTCCAGACAACAAAACAGAACGGTTGATAGAAGACGCAATGGAACAACTTGGCACTTGGGTAGAAGGCCAAATAGAACTAGGGGTAAGCCCTATCATTTTAATAGGATTGATGGAGACATATAAGTCTGCACTCTCCTATAACCTGCTAGTAGATGAGGATGAGTAATGAGTAAATTTGGTAGTGTATCCGCAGCAGGCGGTTTTGACCAATCAGAAATAAATTTTATTACTCAACTTATCAGTTCTGGTCAAACCACTATTGATGAAGTTGCAAATACTTTTGGCATTCCTCGTGATGTAGTTGCTTCTATGTATTCTGAAAATACTCCTGCTCAAAATGAACAAAACGGTTTATTTAGCGACCTGTTAACAGCAGGAAGTATTATTGGATCAGTTGGAAATATTTACGGTAATACTTCTTCTGGCACTACTCCGACAATTAGTAATCAAGGTTATCAAAGCCCTTATGCGTTAAATGTTTCTGGTGAATCTGACCTATCTACTCAAGATGCAATTGGAACAGCAGGCACAACATACAAAGCAATTAATACTGGGCAGCAAACTCTTGATGCACTAAAGGCTTATAATACAGCAGAAACAGTTTCTGATGCTGCAGGGGCTTTGCAAAATGTACAAGGAGGTATTGGTAGTTTAATAAGCGCAATAAGCGGCAAAGAATCTGCAAAAGAAAGCGTAGTGTTAAATGTTTTATCAGCAAATCCTGCAACAGCGCCATTTGCCTTAGCCTATCGTATATTGGATGCTATGGACTTTTTTGGCGGAGGTGGGCTAGATGAAACACCAATGACCGCTGAAGAACGTGCTGATTTTGAAGCGCAACAAAAGTTAGATTTTGTTTCTAATCCTGCAAACCTAACGGGAGAAGGCGCAGACGCTTTGTTGAGCGAAGCTATTGCTGCCGCAGAAGCAAGAGGATTGTCTGTTGATAGTTTGTTGTCTGACTTAGGAGCAGAGTACGCAGACCTTTATAACACGCTAAGAACGGATGATGGCTTTGTCCAAGGCAGCGCTCCTGTCTTTACTACTGGTGATGCAGTAACAGGCGAATCTGGAGAGATGGCAAATATGGCAGGCAGCTCTGCCAGAGATTATTACGCTGACTTTACTCCGAAAGAAATAGCAGCAATGCGAGCTGCCAACGCAGCAGTTCTTGACGTTCCATTAAATGTCGCTCAAGGCGCTTTGATGGGGACAGAGATGTTAACCAATGTTGCGGGAGCAGATAATGTTGCTTCGCAAAAATTAAACGAATGGCAATCCATTCTTGGCGATATGATGTCAGATCAGTCAAAACTAGATAAGGAAGAAATATCTAGGATTATGTCTGAAGCTGAAGGCACTGGTTGGTTAAACGAAATCAAAGCAGCCGCAGAAGCATTTGGTGTAGCTCCTGTTGATTTTGTAACAAACGCTATTGGAACAACTTTGCCTGTTCTTGCAGCAACCGCTGTTAGTGGAGGCGGTATTTTACCTGCTACTGTGGTAGGTGCTGCGACAGGAGTTGGAACTGCAAAAAGCGCAATCTATGACGCGACCAAACAAGAGATGCTTAACCAAGGAATGTCTCTTGAGGATGCTGAAAAAATTGCATCTGACGCTCAATCGTATGGTGGAGAAAACTTAGCCGAAATTCTTATCAGTGGAGGCTTTGGTGCAATAGCAGGTTCTACTGGTGTAGAAGCATCTGTTTCTCGAATACTACAAGGTCTTGGCAAAGGTGGCGCAGCAACAATTGTTAAAGGTGCATTAGGAGAAGGCATTGGTGAGTTCGGTGAAGGTGGAGCAGAACAATACGCTACTAACAAAGCCCTTCAAGAGCTAGGGTTAGATGTTACTGATTTTCAAGGAGTGGTAGGACAAGCTGCTCTTGAATCATTTGCAGGCAAAGCAACTGGTGGAGGTGTTGCTGCCATAGAAGTAGCAACAGAAGGCGGCACTGAAGGTGTGGCTGCAACTGGTGATAACCTTCAAATAATAAAAGACTTTAATGAAGCATATAACAGAAACTTAGAGTCTTTGTCTAATGATGTTGGATCGCTAACAACTACTGGCTTGGAAAACGAACTCACATCTAATACTCTTGGATCAGAGATTACAGGATTAGAAGACACTAGTGGTGCTGCTACTAGGGATTTAAATACAAGCCCTAAAAATATTAATGAAGTTACAGAAGCAGAAATTAATGAATTTGAATCTGCTATTGAAGAATCAGGATTAACAACACAAACAACACAAACAACACAAACAGCCGCACAACAATCAGGAAATAAAGTAGCTGCATTGTCAGCAGTTTCTAATAAAGCTATTGCTTTGTTTGGCGCAGGCGCTGCTGCTATTGCTGCTGTAGTGTATGCTGCTAATAAAAGTGGATCATCAGCCGCAGAGGTTGCGGCAGCTACAAACATGACAGTGGATCAGGTAAATAAACTTGCCTCTGAAGCGGGTCAAACAATTAATAATCAAAGCAATACTTTAGGTGGCGCAACTGTAAACGTAGGTGCAGATACAAACACATTAAGCAATGTAGTAACAAATTCTAATGCATCAACAGCCATTAATAATGCTGTAACGTCCTCTTTATCTAGTGGCGCTGATATTACAACAAGTGTTAACAACTCTGTATCAACAAGTATTAATAATGGCGTTGACACTAATACAGCAGTTTCTTCTTCTGTTAGTTCTGCTGTAACAACATCTGTAACTTCAGGAGCAAATGTTTCTACAGTAGTTGATTCGGCTGTTACTTCTGCTATTAACTCTACTGCAAATGCAAATGGAGATGTTAACTCTGCTATTAATTCAGCGGTTAACTCTGCTATTAACTCAGCAGCAAATTCAGGAGCAAACGTAAATGCTGCCACTAACGCCGCTGTTAATGCTGCAATAAACGCTGCTGTTAACGCAGGGGTAAATATTAATACAGCTACTAACATTGCTAATAACGCAGCAACAAATGCAAATTCAAACGTTAACTCAAATATAAATACAAACGTTAACCCTAATGTAAATCCTAATGTAAATATTAATGTAAATACTAATCCAAACATTAATCAGGAAGTTCCTGATCCTGAAAAACAACAACAAGAATTAATGCAGTTAGTACAACAAACATCAATTACAGATTCAATCTTATTTGAGCCAAAATTTACAAAATTAGATAACGTACAACTTGGAATGTTTGAACAATTTCTTCGTGCCGCAGGAGGCAGATGATGACATACCTAGAAGCAATCAATAGTGTCCTTCGGCGATTGCGTGAAGACCAAGCTAACACAGCGTTAGAGTCTGACTACTCCGCACTGATCGGAGACTTTGTGAATGACGCAAAAAGAATTGTAGAGAACTCTTGGAACTGGTCTGCCCTTCGCGACACAATCCTAGTCAATACAGTCTCAGGTACGTCAGAGTATTCTTTAACTGGCTCTGGTCAGGAAGCAGTACTCAAGGATGTCATTAACGATTCGTCCAACAGAATGATGAGGCTCGAAACAAAGTCATTCTTTAACAACGTCTACTACAATCAAGACGTAACCAGTGGCTCACCGTCTACTTATACTATTACTGGTGTGGATAGTAATGACGATTTAAAGGTCAAGGTGTACCCACAGCCTGACGGAATATATAACCTGCGGTTTGATATGTCCAAGCCACAAGGACTAATTACTGCTGATGCAACCAAAATCAAAGTGCCACACAATCCTGTGGTTCAACTGGCATTCGCAATGGCTCTACGGGAGCGTGGTGAGACAGGCGGTCAGTCAGCAGCAGAACAGTTTGCTATTGCGTCCACTGCTTTGTCTGATGCAATAGCTATAGACGCTAACCGTTACCCTGATGAAACTACTTTTATGGTGGTATAGATGGCACAACAACTCCAAAGTATCACCATTACCGCTCCGGGATTTGCGGGTATTAACACCCAAGATGCACCGTTAGGGCAAGACGCGACTTTCTCTGCCGTTGCGGATAACTGTGTGATTGATAAGGAAGGACGTATTGCCGCAAGGAAAGGTTATACCTTACTAAACGGTAACGATCTTCTTGGTTCGTCAGATGGTATAGAATCTATGGGTGAGTACGTTGCCGCAGATGGTGATGTTACTTTCCTGTCAGCAGGTAACAACAAGATATTCTCAGGCACTACCACGATGGTAGATGAAACGCCTGCCTTATATACCATCACAGCTAACAACTGGAAGTTTGTACCGTTCAACGATCATATGTACATCTTCCAACGAGGACACGAGCCTTTGGTTTACTCGGATCATGCGGGAGTACTTGAGCCAATGTCCTCTCATGCTCATGCGACAGGCACACCGCCAGAAGGTCATGTAGCTATTGCTGCATTTGGTCGGTTGTGGGTGGCAGACTTTGATGGTGACAAGTCCACTATCTACTGGTCAGACCTACTCAACGGTTCTGGATGGTCAGGTGGCTCTACAGGCTCTATTGATATTACACAGGTCTGGCCTAACGGATACGACACTATCACCGCTATGGCGGCACACAATGGCTTTCTGATTATCTTTGGAAGAAACTCCATCATAGTGTACGAGGGGGCAAGCAGCCCTGCGAGTATGACGTTATCTGATACAATCTCCAACGTAGGTTGTGTGGGTAGAGATACGGTAGTCTCCACTGGTAAGGACTTGATATTCCTAGACGACTCAGGTGTTCGTAGTTTGTCAAGGACAATTCAAGAGAAGTCAGCCCCTATTGGCGACATCTCAAAGAACGTCAACAACGATATTAAGTCTCTCTTCGCGTCAGAGGCAGGGAATATCAGTATGCACTACTCGCCAAGACAGGCTTTTGTGTTACTAAACTTCCCAGTATTGGGTGTGGTCTACGCTTTTGACACACGCTTCCCTCTACAGGATGGGAGTTTTAGAGCGACTACTTGGTCGCATATCAATCCACTCTGCTTCGCGGAAACATCTACTGAGAAACTTTACCTTGGTGTAGCAGATGGCATTGGTGAGTACACAGGATACACCGATAACAATACGGGTTATCAGTTGAGTTACTTCAGTCACCCCTTGAGCTTTGGCAATACGTCAAACTTGAAGTTCCTGAAGAAGATCAACCTCACAACCTTTGATGGCGCTGAGGCTACAGTGGTATTAAACTGGGCGTATGACTATTCTGGCAACTACAGAAAGCAAGCCTATGTACTACCGCAGTCTAACGTAGCGCAGTACAACATATCAGAATTCAACACGGACGCTGAGTATTCATCGTCCATTGCTTTGATTAAACGCAAGAAGATCAACGCCTCTGGTCAGGGTACAGTCGTAGCCGTAGGGGTAGAAACAACTGTTGAGGGTAACTCGATTGCCCTTCAAGAGATTAACATTCAAGCTCTGATGGGAAGGATAGTCTAATGTCGAACTATACCAAACTTACTAACTTCGCAGCCAAGGACGCTTTGGTTAGCGGCAACCCTGCCAAGGTTGTTAAAGGCTCTGAAGTCGGAGCTGAATTTGACGCAATCCAAGTGGCAATTGCAACGAAGTCTGACTCAGCGTCACCTACTTTTACTGGCACAGCAACAACAGATAACCTGACAGTGAGCGGTACTTTCACAGTCGGCACGATTGATGGAGGTACTTACTAATGGGAGAGTTTTTCAAAAACTTACTTGCTAGCGCAATGAGCCAACAAGGCCGCAGTTTGATTGCAGGTGTTGGAGGTGCGTTAGCGCAGCAAGATATAATCAAAAACATTGAAGATTTAGGTAAGCAAGATATTTCTACGGTCTTTGGTCAAGAGACTCTACCTCAATATGAGGGCGGAATAGTTGGCGAGATAGCCCGTAGGTCAGAGTTCAAGCCGTTTACTGTAACCACTCCTACTGGCTCAAGGGCTACCCTGGGTGCAGGTGGCATGGATACAATGCTTAGTCCTACAGAGCAGGCGTTACAAGCTAGAATGCTAGGGTTTGGCTCTGAGGCTTTTGGTATATTAGGCGATCCTCAAGCAAGATCGGCAGAACAAGCAGCAACGATTGGTATGTTGACTCAAGACCCTATGCAAAGGGCTGCGCGTGAACAGGACATCTTTGGTCGTATGCAAGCCACTCTCGCACCTGAGCAGGAACGTGCAAGGTTAGGGCTAGAAGAGCGTCTAGCAGGTCAAGGTAGACTAGGGGTTAGGACTGCAATGTTTGGCGGTACGCCAGAGCAGTTAGCACTAGAGAAGGCTATCGCAGAGCAGCAAGCAGGTCTTGGCGTAAGTGCTATGGAACAGGCTAGAGCAGAGCAAGCACTACAGTCACAGCAAACCCTCGCGGGATTGGGAGAGACACGAGCAAGACTAGGACTTCTCGGAGAGCTAGGTCTGTCTGCTATTCCTACTGCTTACGCAGGACAGAATCAGTTACTTGCAAACTTGCAGCCACAATTAGAAGCATCTCGTATTGCAACTGCGCTACAATCTACTGGTCTTGGCTTAGGCACTCAGCTTGCCGAGTCTGGTCTAGAGTCTCAACTAGGTTACGCAGCACTAGCTAATGCTCTTCGTCAGCAGCAGTTCCAAGGGCTGTTTGATTTGTTGAAAGGTGAGCAGCAATCTAATAAACAGCCAACAACATCTACTACAGGCGGCTTAATTAATACTTCTGGATTAGATCCTATAACCGCAGGAATAGCAGACCAAATCAATAAAGGTGTAGGCGGGTTTACATCTAACATTTTAAATTTGCCAAGCAATTACCCGTTCCCATCATAGGAGTTAAACAATGGCTATAAACATTCAAAGTCTGTTTGCTGACATCATTGATACTCCTGAACAGCGTCAACAGAAACTACTTCAGCAGGGTATGATGCAAGGGCAGTTGCTTGCTTCTGGTCTTCGAGGTCGTGCCGCTGCGTTAGCTCCTCTTGCTCAGGTAGCAGGTCAGCTTGGTGTACAGCGTCAGGAAAACCTACGCCGTGCAGTACAGCCTATGCTTGGGATTGATCCAAGGACTACTGGCGAGAAGATGGCTGAAGAAATTGGACGTATAGATTTGACTACTCCTAACGGACTTCTTGAAGCTGCAAACAAATTACAATCAACAGATCCTATAAGAGCAGCAGCATTAAGGCAAGAGGCAATTTCTTTAACTCAAAGCATTGCTGACAGAAATAGAACTATTCGCAGACAAGACGAAGCTGACGAAAGAGCTAGGTCAGCAGAATCTCGCGCACAAAAAGCTGAAACACGAGCAGATGCTTTACATATATTAAATACACAAAGATTAGAAGAACAGCTTTTGGATGCAGCAACAACAAGAGAAGATTCTGAAGAAGAGCAAGCTAGACTAAATAATCAAAGAACTTTAGTTGTTAACACTGTTAGAAAAACTAATCCAGAATATGCAAATATTATTGAACAAGGCAACCTTACAAGTAATCAATTAACATCAATATATGAAAAGTTTACTGAAGATCCAGAAATCAAAACAACAATTGCTTCTATAAAAGGATCTGATGTTTTAAGGTTAAATCCAGATTTAAACATTGAAAGCCCTAATGCTTCTTATCAGGTAATGATTAGAACAAACGAAGGAAGAAATCCTGAAACAAATCCATCAGATAGAATTGGTGCGATTGTTTCTTTTGTAGGACAAAATCAAGGAACAGCAGCAGGAGCAATTCCTAGATTAGAAAAACCAGAATATAAGAATTTAGCATTAGAAAATTTTGGACAATATATTGAAGCAGGAGCTTCTACAGAAGCAATAGCTCAAGCAATATATGATGAAGTAACTATTAATAACGTAGATAGAGAAACAGCAATTGAAACTGTTTTAAATAATTATAGATTAAATAAGCCAAGAGCAGCAGTAATTAACAACGATGCTTTAGCTGATCCTTCTATAGTTCATCCTTTGTTAACTAAAGAATTTTTTAAAGCCAAGCAGATTTCAAAAAATGATGAATTAAAATTTGAGCCAATTACTCAAGCTCAAATTGACAGTGGAGAATTTGAAGGCTCAGGATTTACTCCAAGTGTTGGCGATTTAATTATGCTTTATCCTAATCGTCTTCCGAATAAACAATTAGATAAAGACCCTGAGACAAGGCAGATTCGATACAATAGAATTTATCTTCCTCGATAAGAGAAGCATATAAATGGCAGACTCAATACTATTAGCAAACAACAGGATTGAATCAATACTATCCATGTCTGAAGACAAGCCGATAGAAGAAACTGTTGATAATAATTTTTTATTAAATCCAGATCAGCTTGCGGGAGTTAGTGAAGAAAATCCAATTCAAAGAAATGCTGAAGCAGAGGTTTTACAACCTCAAGTCAGTATAGAGTCTTTTGCTCCAAATAAAATAGAATCAATATTAAACTTTGATCCAGATTTAAAGCCAGTAGCTCCAGAGTTAGATGTAGACAAACAAGATCCTTCATTCTTGGATGAGCTAGGTTATTTTTTTAGCTCTTCTGAAAATGATGTGACCAATGCAGCCATATGGGCAGAAGCAAAGTGGCCTATGGGTTTGTTTGTTATTGACTCTGATGGGTTTAAATACTTATCGCCAGAAGAAGCATACGGAGAAGGATTTAATCAAGCCGATGAAGTTACTCGTGGCGAAATGATTAAAGCTGCAAAATTAAGAAGGCTTGCAGAAGATTATCCAGAATTCTCATATCAAGAACCAGACTCTCCTGTTGCGGAATTCTTAGGAACGGCGGGAAAAATTTTAGCTTCGCCAACAACATTGTTTCCTATTGGAAAATCATATAAAGCAATGGCAGGTATTGGTGCTTTGCTTGGAGCAGAGTACGAAATACTAGATCAAATGGCAGAAGAAAGAGAGATATACGATCCTCAAGCTATTCTTGAGTCTTCTGCTATAGGCTCTGTTGCATCTGTTGGAATAGGAGCAGCAATTAATAAGATAACAAAAAGCTCTAAACGAAGTTATGCAGAAAGACAAAATAGAAAAAGAGTAGAAGAAGCAAACGCTGACGCTAAAGTTATTTATGATGAGATTGTAAAAATTCAAGCAACCGAAGACATTGCTCCTCAAAAACTACCAGAAGTTGTCGGTCAAAGAATTGGGATGAAAACAGAAGATGTTGTTGAAACGCTCAAAGTTTCAGGAAGAAAAATTGTAGTTCCAACAAGACCTCAAGCAAAAGCTATACTTGAGGCAACATCATCTGACGCATTAGGATCAGGTATTCTTTCAAACAATCTTGGAATTTTATCTTCTGAGATAGCAAGATACAGCAAAACTTTATCTCAAAAATTAGTGCGATCAGAGGGAAGGAAAAGAAGAAGAGCGTTTGCTATGGCAAACAAGGTAAAGCCTCATCTGGATGCTATAAACAAAAACCTACCAAAAACATTAAGAGGTTCTTTTAATGATAATCTTTTGGAAGGGAATATAGATGCTGCAAAAAAAATATTAACAGAAAATACAAGCCTTGGGGCAGACACTGTAGACAATATTCGAAAAGTATTAGACCTAATTTACACTGATTTGCAACAAGCAGGAATTCAAGTTAATTACAGAAAAGGATTTATACCAAGATATTTGCTAGACAGGAATGGATTGCGAGCATATTACGGATCTAAGTCTGTTGAAGTTGCGGCTATAGATAAAGAGCTTGAATCTTTAGCAAAAAAATTAGGAAAAAAAGTTTCTGATTTAACATCTGAAGAAGAGTCTGTTGTTTATAATTCTGTAATACAAAGAAGAGATAAGGCTATATCTTCAGGTAGAGAAGGATTTACAAAAGCCAGAACAATCAATGTAATTAATGAAGGCAACAGAAAGTTTTACGATGACTTTGAGTCTGGAATTTACAAATATATAAATGACGCATATCACACAATAGAAACAAAAAACTTTTTTGGCGCTCAAGCAAAAACAAAAGCAGACAATTTGTTTTTAGATATAGAAGACTCTCTTGGAGAGCTGCTTGCTCGTGAAGAAATTTCAGGTGCTATTAACAAGCAAGACATTCCAGAGATAAAAAGATTAGTTAAACTTGCTGTTGAGTCTCCAAAAACTCCAAGCGGCTTGGCTGATTTAGTGCAATCAATTGGATACAGCCAAACAATTACTAACTATCTTTCAACGATGATGCAGCTTGGTGACGTACCACACCACATAAGAAGAAACGGATTGTTTCCAACCGCAGAAGCGTTGTTAAATCCTCTTGGAAGAAAGGATATAAAAGTTGAAAACATTTTAGGTGATGTCATTGCTGCTGAAATGGGAACAACAAAAAGCATAGCAAAAGGTTATAGAAAATTTACAGAAAGATTATTAAATTCTTATCTAACTGGATTTACTAAGTTAGATAAATTTATGAAAGGCTCGTATCTCAAAGGAGCTTTACGCAAAGCAAGCAAGCAAGTTCAAACTAGGGAAGGCTTAAACAAATTAAGAGAAGATTACAGCGGAGTATTTAAAGATGACTTTGCTGATCTTGTGGATGATCTTAGAAACGAAAGGTTAACAGATAATGTTAAAGACTATTTGTTTCTAGATGCATCAGACTTGTATCCTACTTCACATTTAGAGCAGATTTCTGCGGTAGTGAATCAACCTAATTGGCGCGTACTAACCATGCTAAAAAGTTATACGCTAAAATCAATTTATGATGGGCTGATTAGAAGAGATATTATTGGCAATGCAAAAAAAGGAAGACACAAAGAAGCTGCAAAAAACTTTTTATACCTATCAATGGCTATGGGTTTTTCTGAAGCAACATTAATTGAAGCTAAAGATTTTATGCTTGGCAGAGGTTTTAATGCAGGAGATATTCCAAACAACTTTGGAGATGGGCTGCTCAGGACTTTAGGATTTAGCAGATACGTTGTAGATCGCTACTTGGAAAGAGGAGATATTGTCGGAGCAACAGTAGAAACAGTATTGCCTCCTCTTATAATTTTTGAAGCGGCAGGACTAGATGCAGCAAAAGCTCTTAATGAAGAGTTAAATATAAAGAACTCAAAAGTAATAGGAGGACTTCCTATTATTGGAAGGTTCTATACTAACTACTTAATGCTTGACGCAAACGGAGAGACGCAAAGAGAAAGACAAATTAAATCTCAAGAGCTAGAAAGAATTGATAGAGCAATCGAACAAAGGCGCAAACAAGTATTAGGCGAAAGAAAGTACAGTTACTAACCCCTTGGTAAACGCCTCTCCTCCATCGTGGGGAGGGGCTTGTTTTTTAGCTCCTCTTCAATCAAGAATTCGCAGAACTGTTTGATCTTTCTAAGGTCGTCCACTCCCCCCTTATCACGCCATCGCGAGATGTATTTCACAATAGCTCCCTCGCAAAAGCCCAACTCGTTAGCCAAGATGTAATCAATAGGCTGAATCTTTAACTTCTGGTAGTGGCTACCTGCTACTTGATAGTCTGTGGATTTCAATGTATTACCTCGTCTTCTGTTTCTGCACTCTCTAAGTATTTCATAAAGAGTTTCTTTAGATTTGGATTGTCATGGATAAACCCGCTGAAGTCCTCGAGCATAATCCCAATAGTGCCAATGACGTTCCGGTCATGACCCTCTGCTGTATACATAGCATCGACTAGCCATTCATTAACCTCTTCTACTGACACTGGGTATATTTCTACGATCTTCATCTGTGCAGCCTTTTATAAAGTTCATCCATAGGAGATAAGTTATCTATGGGAATGTAGTGGCTTTGATAACCTGAGCGAAAGTCTCTAGTAGGCGCAGCCTTAACCTGTTTACCCCAAGCCCAACCCACGAAGTCTGGCATATCATTCTCTACCATCGCAAGGACGTAGATGTCAGCCTTCACCTTACCCTCTTGAACCATGAGGTTATTAGACTTCTCTGTCTTGGCTGTTGTCTTAACGTCAATAGTAAACTTCAGAGGAACGATAAAGTCGTACCCTTCATCACCCTCTATCCTTTGCTCGAGGTCTACTGCGTGTCCTGTAATCAGCGCAAACGCCATCTCACCTAGCATACCCATAGGGTCTTGGTCTTCAACCAAGTAAGGCTGAGGCTTGATAGGATTGTGTAGATCTTTTCTGGCGTTGCCATGAGTCTTCGCCAATACCTGTAGGGATTTGTAAAAGTTCATGCAATCCTCTTCTCGTGGTACTCAATGAGCGTTAAGAACTCTGCTAGGATTTCTTCGTAATCTGATTTATACCGTTTCACAGGGGTAGACTTCTTCTCGAGCATCTCTTCTACAAACTCCCTGCCGTACATATCCTCCATGTATAGGGTGTATTGCTGTGCTGCGCTACCGTGTTTCATTCCCCACATATTACAAGCCGCACACTGGGGATGGACGTTCTCTATCTCTAACGCCCAGTAGGATGAACTACCCTTTGGTATGAAGTGTCCTCCCTGCATATCCTTATAGTGTTTAGTAACACCACACGAAACACAGGAGCAGTAACCGTTATCATCCGATGCGGCTAATCTGGCTAATTTTTGTACAGCTTTGTAGCATTCCTGCTTTAACTGTGCGGAAGTCTTAGTCTTTGATTTAGACTTTCTCTTGGCTCGTCTGGGTGCTGCTCGCTTTATCGCCAAAACCTACCATCCTTGAGGGATTGTAATGTTTTCTCCGCTCTTCGCTGTGTCTTGTCGTCCATCCTGTCGTACCGCATCTTAAGTAACGCGATACTAAACTGCTTCTTGGTGACGGGATAGGCTTGAAGTGCTATCTCCACATCCAACGGAATTACATACTCATGATTTTTGTCCATACAGCCCTAGCCTCTTGGTGTAGTGAGAGGTGTACTTTCTGTGTAACTCTATTTGAAGAGCCACTAAGGCATTGTATGTTTCCTTTACTTGTTTGTCT
>Ga0208767_1001179_pt1 | contig 20803 bp, 27 predicted proteins | sample VirMetDEL_Mar_21_FD_184514 | JGI IMG/M metagenome (GOLD analysis project Ga0208767, IMG submission 184514) | Aqueous microbial communities from the Delaware River and Bay under freshwater to marine salinity gradient to study organic matter... | ecosystem: Environmental > Aquatic > Marine >... | reverse complement strand
GCGTCATCTCCTCCGGCTTGATGGCGTCGCGCTCAAGCTGTGCCATGACGTTGGGCACGTCGCGCATTGCGGTCGATACGCAGCCGACGACGGCGACCCAGAACAGCACGCAGCCAAACAGCGTGCACGACCAGAACAGCATTTGAGCGTTGAACCGCATCAGATCACCATCCTCGATGTCCCATGATGTTGAGCTTGGCGCGGCGCACATGGTGCTCGATCGTGTGCGTGGAGATGCCCAGGCGCTCCGCGATCTCCTTGTGCTTCCAGCCATCAAGGATCAGCAGGATCACAGCCTTGCGCATCGGCGGCATGGACTCGACACAGTCTCTCACCAGTTGAATGTCTTCCTTCGCCATCAGTTGTTCCAGAGGGCCAGCGGACTCGCACGCCAGTTTTGCATCGCTGACATTCGCCAGCGGCTTGGTGCGGTTGATCTTGTACTCGTGACCGCGTCGCGAGCTGCCGTGCTGCCGGCGCACCTCGTCGATGACCACGCCTTGCACTGGCCGCTTCTGCCACTTGGCCACTAGGCGGAGATGCTGGAGCTCGCCGGGTTCCAGAAGATCGCGGACCGACCACATGGCCTAGTTCAGTTCTCGCCCCGAACTCTTAGTATCGTCGAACTCCATTCAGCAAAGCTGAACAACGCCCCCCTCTATAGGTCTTTAGCCCATTCGCGGGCGACGATCTGCGCGAAGTGCTTCTGGCCTTCCTCGGGAGCGGCTTCGACCATCCTGGCGCTGAAAGCGTTGCAGGCGTTGACGTAGTCCTGCTGCTCCGCCTCGGTCAGCGTCGGCCACAGGTCCATGATTGCCTGCTCCACTGCGTGCGCCGCCTGCACGCCGTTGAACGGCGGGGCTGCGCCAGCATCGACGAACGCTAGGAACTTCTCGGCCAGCTTGTCCATGTATGCACGACGCATGGGCAGCCCGATCATCTCGAAGTAGGAGGACATGCACTGCGCGATCCGCAGACCCTTGCGGAACTCGTCAGCATTGACAGCCGGGACTTTGTTCATGAGTTCAACGCCGCACGCTTGGGCAACTAGGTGGTTCATGATGACTTCCTCGCCGCGACACGCGCCGCGCGCTCGGCCACAGAAGCAGACGGGCCGCGCCAGAGACGCACGCCTGCGACTGCAAGACCAACCTCAAGCACCACCTTGCCCAACTGTAGCCACCACGGCTCGCCCGTGTTGGTCAGGATGGCCTGACGCAGGGCATCAGCCTGCTCCATCGTGATGGCTTGGTTGGCCTCCAGTTGGTTGACCACGTCGGTGACGGCCTGCACTTGGCCGGCGTCGAGGATGCCGCAGCCCGCGAGCAGCAGGCAGGGCACGAGGATGTAGAGGGTTCTCATAGCTTGCTATCTTCTAGCGACTCGATGCAGACGACGCAGCCCTTGGGGATGCTGGTCACGCTGCCGGCCTCGGTCTCGTCGGCAAACAGCGACGACACCATTGTGAGAAAGTCATCGTTGTCGAGGATAACCCAGCCCACCGTGTGCACGGTGACCAGATGCACTTCCTTGACCTCCTCAAGGGGTATCCAGCTCTGCTCGAACCCGGTGATGTCTTTCCAAGTCACATGCACAAGCGGGAAGTGGTGCTCGTTCATCGGTCGCGCTCCAGGTGTTTCAGCCACTGCGTGAGACGGTGATGGACGATGGCGGACCAGCCGCCGATGTCTTCCAGCTCCTGCCGCAGTTCGTCGATCACCTCGGGCAGCGGTCGCGCCTCGAGCGACTTGTCCTCGTATTCCTCGGCACCTGTCTTGAGACGCCGACGCACGCGCGAGAAGTACTCGGAGTAGAACGGGCGCTTCTTCATCACGTGCGTTTCTCGCTTGGCCCGCTCAGGCTGAATTGCTGGTTGTGGTAGGCCCGGTCGAAGTAGGTCCTGACTCGTGGCACGATCTCGCGCACGGCTCCGTGCTCGTCCTGCCAGATGTCCAGCAGCCAGCCACCGATGACGTATTCGAGCCCTTTCTTGCGTCCGAAGGTGTCGAGGTCCTTTCCGCATGGAACGTTGAACCAGTGCACGCCGCGGGTGAACCCATAGCCGCACTTGTGCCAGTGACCGAACAGCCAGATCGCAGGCTTCTCGCCAGACTGCGCGGCCTCGATCCGCTTCTGTGGCGCGTAGCTGTGCGCGTAGCTCGAGCCGCCGCCCGGATGGTCGACCAGCATGCGACACTTCTTGCCGTGCTGGTTTGTCAGCGTGACGAACGCCTCCTTGTAGCCAAGGTAGACAAGGTCCGTGCGGCCGAAGGTGCGCGCGCGGTCCTGCAGCAGCCGGCCGATGTCGACGCCAGTGTCCTGGCTATACCAGCCCTCGTGATCGTCGCCGGCCACGTAGAACGTCGTGATGCCGTCGCGCTGGGGGTAACACTCGAGGAACAGCTGGATCTGCGCCTCCATGCCGTGCGCGCGGTCGTCGAGCTCGTGCTTGTTGAACCGCCGCTCGCCCTCGATCCAGTTGCCGCAGTGGTAGACGCGATCGATGCCCTCGTCGCTGAACCAGTCGTAGAGGTCGTCGATGACGTCCTGCCGGAAATGCTTTGAGCCGATGTGCGTGTCCGCGACGATGCCGCAGCGGTAGGGCTTCCGCGTGCTGCCCTTCCAGCGCCACTGATCCTCGGACGGCGGCGCGAGGTGCCGGTCGATGCGCAGGTGCCCGTCACGGTCGACGATGTTGGCACCGCTGCTGCGCAGCTCCTTGAGGATCGCGCGCACGCTGGTCAAGCTCAGCCGGAACCGCTCGGCTAGCTGCTGCTCGGTCAGCTCCGAGCGCAGAAGCTCGCGGCGCACCAGATGCTTGGTGTCGGCCTTCCGCTGCTCGATCTTGGCCTCGGCATACTTCTCGACCTTCTTGCGTATGCGTCGGTTTGTCATGTCACCTCGTGGTGTAGCGGCAGCAGTTGCGGACGTGGTTCATCCAGGTGTCGTAGCGCAGCCCATACTTGAACTCGGTCACGAGCACCTCGTCGTAGAACTGATGCATCGTGATCTCAGGCACCACGGCCTTGAGGTAGAGCGCCGTGGCCTCGACTACCTCGGGCCACTGCGTGCAGGTCGCGCAGCGCCGGTTGTTTCGCGGCTTCGCATGCGCCTTCCAAGCGCCCACGATGCCAGCTATGTCCTTGCGCTTTGCCATGGCGTCACGTCCTGGCCAACATCAGCGCAGTCATGGCTGGGATCAACCCCCCCATCAGGCCCCAGATGCCGCAGCGCACCTTCAGCGTGGCGATCTCCTTCTCGACATCTATCAGGCGTTCGTAGACACCGGACATGCCCTGCTTGTAGTTGTTCCGCTCGTGCCGGATTTCCTGCGTCAGGCGCTCGAGTTCACGTAACACGAGCTGCTTGTACTCGTGCCATCCGTTGGTGCTGTCGGTGCTCATGGGAGGGGATCATCAGGGAACCAGCCGAGAGCCTCGGCTTGCTCATGGGTTAGCACGGTCGCGTCAGACGGTAGCAGGTTGCCGAACGTCACGCTGTCGCTTGATGCGATGTAGTAGGTCAGTTGGCTACGCTCCTCCTCGCTCAGTTGCGGGAACAGCGACACCAGCGCGGTGACATCTCGCTCCGGGTGCACCGCCATCTCTTGGTCGTGATCTCCCACCAACGCCCACTGGCCTGCGTTGCTCGCGTTCTCGATCATGCCCAGCGCGTAGATGCTGGTCTGCCCAGGCGATTGCAGGTGGCGCGGCAGGGTCAGGTTGAACAACTCGCGGCTGATCGCCCGCCCGCGCTCCTCGCTAGTCAGGCCGAGCCGAGGCACGACCGGCAGGTAGATCGTGTGGCTCATTAGTAGATCGTGTAGTGAGTGTTGATGTTCGACTCAATGCCGGTGCGGTTACTGCTTTGGTCGCTGTGGTATATGACTAGTTCTTGCATACGCATAAATTGCCATATGCCCCCCAAGTAGCCGATCCGATAAGTATGGGATGTAGATCCGGTTTGGCCAGCCCATACACCCAAGCCTTGCGAACCCATGGTTGAGAATACTGTGGGTCTGTCTGGTGACCCGCCTGCGCCACCATTTAGATACGTGGTGCCAGTCAGGTTAGTAGAGGAAACGGGTCCCGTATCCTCACCCACCAACGCAAAGTCGCCACTCGAAACAGTGTGCGCAATATAGCTTCCGCCGTCGCTGCCCGCGACCACAAACATCCACCCGTTTGATGTGACGCAGTTCAACGTGCTGGTCATGTGCGCCACGCCCGTGTTCAACGAACTGGTGACACGAATGACCGGCTTGCCGTTTTCTAGCTCAACCGCCGTGCCGTCGTAGATGCGAGGCTGACTTCCGGCAGTGCTCTGCGTCATGTTGTAGCCGCTCCCGCTCTGGTCATACCATGTATCGACGTAGCCGTTGGCCGTCGTGCAGAACGCCGCGATCGCCGCCGTGTCCAGATCGCCGTTCGAGTCGAACCCGATGTCCTGCGTGGTGTCGTCCGAGTCCCGGCGCACCTTCATGCAGTTGCCGGTATACCACTGCGAGAGCTTGCGGACGGAGTAGGCCGATGCCGCGCCGCTGTAGTTGTCGAGGAGCAGTGCCGTCGTCGGCTGGTAGTAGGTGTCGATGTCGGACTCGATGCCGGTGCGGTCGCTTGATTTGTCAGATGCGTATAGGATGATCTCCTGCATCTTGCCGTTGAATGTCTCATTGCCATCTCTATAGCCTATTTGAGTGACACCCGTGGAGCTAGTGTTGATAGTATCAATGCTGTCAAACGTATTAGTCGCTAAAGACCCATTGTCGTAGAAGTCAATATCGGACGTTGTTCCGCCTCCGGGATACGTGATTACGCCTAATGTTTGGGTGTTTTGTGGGTTGTTTCCCCAGCGTATTGCATTGCTGACAACGACTGCCGTCTGGGCGTTGTATCTAAATAAGGTTCCCGTGCCCGTAAACACGCTCGACAGCGAGAGAATGACATCTCCGCGAGGCGGCGTCGCGTTGTCGCTATTGACTACGCTAAAAATGCTACGAGCACCTGTGCCGCTTACCAACACGGACGAGCAAGACAGACTCTCGTATCTTGTGACACCATCCCACTCAATGGCGCTTCTGCCGTTGTCCGAAATGGTGTTGGAACCATCGTATATTTTGGGCTGCTGTGTCGTCGTGCTGTTGGTGGCATCGTTGCCGTTGCCGCTCTGGTCATACCATGTGACCACGTAGCCGTTGGCGCTTCCGCAGTGCGACGCGATCGCGGCGGTGTCCAGGTTGCCGTTACTGTCGAACCCGATGTCCGTTTCGGTGTTGCCGCTGTCCTCGCGGATACGCATGGCGTCGCCCGTGTACTCTCCGCGTATTTTGCGGACACTGTAGGCCGCCTCGGCTCCGGGATAATCTTCCAGCAGCAAATCGGTGACAAACTGGTGCTCCATCTTCAAGGAGACCGGCAGCGTGCCGCGCGTGTTTGCCGTCCCGTCCGTGTCTGACAAGCCTGCCAGCAGCGACGCCTTAGCGGTCGCGAACGCCGTGTCGTCCGCTGGCTGCGTCGTGTAGAGCGTCCAGTCGCCGGACGTGTCAGGGTCGGCGTCAAACTTGTCGGAGTAGTAGAGCCTGCGCTCAATCACTGCACCGGCTGGCGTGCTCGTCGTGACCTCGCTCTCCGCGTAGCCGTCGCCGTCCGGTCGCGCCGTGTAGTAGATCTCCGTCGTCGTGGTCGCGCCGCTGCGCCGGGTTTCAGCTTGGGAACTATAGTTCCCCCCGCCGCCACTCGTAGTGCCCCCAGACGCTAGTTTCTTAAAGGTTACTGCACCATCTGCAATCTTATCCTCAGTGACTGCATCATTAGCGATGTTGACCGTATCTACGGCATCTACTGGAAGCTCATCGCTATCACCTGTCTGACGCGCAGTCCTGCCTGCCAGCGAAGTCAGTCGGGCCTCTAGCCGCTGAAGCTCTTGGCGCGACACAGTGGTTCGCTGGTTGTTTCTAGGCATGATTACTAAAACCCCTTGTATCTTAGGTCTAGCCGCTTTCTCTAATCAGATCGCAGGCCAACAACATCTTCCCTTTTCTGAGATGATGCTCCACAGTATGGGGCGAAATCCCCATCAACTTGCCGATCCCCTTGTAGTCATAACCTGCAAGGTGCCACCGGATCGCTGCCTGCTGATGTGGCGGTAGCCGATCGATCGCATCCACCAGTTGCTGGATACGCTCTTCTCGAACAAGTTGGTCTAGGACAGGTTCCGCTTCTGAGACTGGATGGGCAGTGTCCTCTAGGCTGTGCATCCGGTTGATGCGATACTTGACCTTGCGGGCCTCTGTTGCCCTGCCATGCTGCCTGCGGATCTCGTCAAGGATGACGGTCCAAGCCGAACGCTTCTGCCACGCCGCGACTTGCTCTAGGTGCTCAATCTCACCCGGCTCTAGCAGCGAAACAGCGGTCCGGTAGATTCGGTCTATAGGTCTTTTGCCCATTCGCGAGCTACTAGCTGCGCAAAGGCTTTCTGAGCGTCTTCAGGAGCCGCTTCGACCATCTTCGCGCTGAAGGCGTTGCAGGCGTTGACGTAGTCCTGCTGCTCCGCCTCGGTCATCGTAGGCCACAGGTCGATGATCGCCCGCTCCACAGCTCGCGCCGCCTGCGCGCCGTTGAAGGGCGGAGCCGAGCCAGCATCGACGAACACCAAGAACTTCTCAGCCAGCTTGTCCATATATGCGCGACGCATGGGCAAGCCAATCATCTCGAAGTAGGAGGACATGCACTGCGCGATCCGCAAACCCTTGCGGAACTCGTCGGCGTTTACAGGGGGAACCTTGTTCATAACTTCAACACCGCACGCCTGAGCAAACAAATGGTTCATTGGGGCTTCCTCGCTGCAACACGCGCTGCACGCTCGGCCACAGAAGCAGAAGGACCGCGCCAGAGACGCACGCCTGCGACTGCAAGACCAACCTCAAGCACCACCTTGCCCAACTGTAGCCACCACGGGTCACCAGTGTTGGTCAGGATGGCCTGCCGAAGCGCCTCGGCCTGCTCCATCGTGATGGCTTGGTTGGCCTCCAGTTGGTTGACAACGTCGGTGACGGCCTGGACCTGACCAGCGTCGAGGATGCCGCAGCTAGTCAAAAGAGTGGCACCCCCCAGCATGTAAAGCCAACGCATTAGAGCAAATCCTTGCTGGCTGCGAGGCGAGCAGCGACCTGCCTTTGGTATACAGGGTCCGTCTGATAGCGGGGGTCTCCCATGGCCTGCATAAGCTCGTGGTAAGACTGGAAGGTAGACTGACTGGTGGACGACACGTTCCCTTGGATAAGAGAAGCCTCTCGACCGTTCACCTGATCGTAGCGGGTCTTGATAAGTTGAGCAGCCATCTTTGCTGGCTCCCCACCTTGGACCAGCATCTCGTTCAGCGTGTTGACCTCACCTTCTGCAAGGTTGGTCCCCACCCAAGCAGCCATCTTCTCAAACTGCTCTTGGCCCCCAACGATGTCGTAGACAGCCTTAGACTCTTGGTCTTGGGCAGACTGGAGACCAGAGATGTAGAGATCAACCATATCTCGGCTGATACCCATCTTCTCCAGTTTGTCATAACTGGCATCCCCAAGTTGCCCGTTCTCCTCGTATTCCTTGGAGAAGGCTTCAAGAGCATTGGGCTGACCATCATCGGACAGCTTGCTCTCTAGTTCACCATAAGCCTTGGCAAGATCCTCAGGAGACTGGAACTTCTCAGGGAGCCACTCTGGGCGCTCTGACTGGACCTCTGGTTGTTCCTGAGGTGCCTGCTCCTGACCCTCTTGCTGCGCGACAGCATCCCTAAGTTCCGAATCAGGAGTAGGAGCTTGGCTCACCGCACCTGAATCTTGAATCTGAACGGAATGTTGTTCACCCACTACTCGCCTCCATCACTAATTTGTTTGCCCATTTGCCGGATGGCCTCAGGGGTAGCAGCCTGAGTCAACGCAGCTTGCTGCTGCATCGCGTTCATCTGCTGGACTTCTTCTTCGGATCGGATCAAGCCACTTGACTGGATCCCCACTGCCGTAGCTCGACGGGTCAGATAGTCCCCAGCATTGAGATACTGCATGAGGGCTTGGGGACCGAGCACTTGACCGGCACCTTGGACGAACGTGTCCAGGCGAATCAGGTCGTGCCCACGGCCCAGAGCCTCAAGGCCAGTAACAATGGTGGGGGTAGCCACACCCTCCAGCTTCTGGATATCGCCCCGACGCTCCATCTGGTGGAGCATCAGTCGGACGATGGGAAGTTGTTCTTCTTGGGCCAGCAGGCTGTAGGTGCCTGCCAAGACATCCTCCAGTTCCTGAGCCAAGAACCGGATCTCTTCTGCCGTCACGCGCTCACCAGAACGCTGGACAGATTGGTTGAGCAGGAAGCTGAACCCAAGGCTTCGGGTCAACTGCTCGATAGCTTGGAAGGCCACGCCCATATCACCACCCTTGTCCACACGCAGGGGGGCGATGTCATCAGCCATTCCGCTGACAAACGCGCCGTTCTCTGCACGATTCAGGTGGCTAATCTTGGTAGTGGCCGCAGGGTTGACCAAGAAGACTGTCCGAGCAGAAACCGCAGCGGCTTCCACTAGAGCCTTCCAGAGACCCTCAAGGCTTGCAAGATCCCCAAGCAGGCTGGCAACGTAGCCGTAGCCATAGCTCTGCCCGCTGATGGGCTCCATGCGAAGCGGGATCCAGGGGAGATGCTCAGGCTTGTAGCTGCCCTCCGTCTCAGGGATGACTTCACCACCCACCTCTTGGAAGACACGATACTTCTTGTCCTCCAGAACGATAGCGGTGTAAATCTCTACAAACTCTGCATTGGGGTCGATGTTCGACGCAGATTCCAAGACATCTTCAGGCAGCGCACGGGGGCTGATCTCCTCACGGATGACCATAGCCAGCACGTTGCCCGAGGGGTCCCGCTTGATGACAAAGTCCCTCAGGTGGTAGACCTTGGCCTGACCTTCGCGGGGAATGTAGAGGATCGCGTTGCCCGCAACCAGCAGGTGCTTCTTGGCTTCGTGCAGATACGGGCGGAGAGCACGGCGCTCCATCTCCGCATCCAGTGCCTTCTCGATCCCTGCCAGAGCGGCGTCCACCTCACTACGAGCTTGGCCCTCTCCCAACTGTGCCAGAGCATCCGGGCTCAGGCGAAGCCGAATGAAACTCTGGTTCGGCGGAAAGAGAGCCAGCAGCAGCTTGGAGGCCAGACTGTTGACACCCCGAGCACCCAAGCCCTGATATGGCGTAGGAAGCGTCTGGTTCGTGTGACCCTCAGGCGGCACAAGGCTCGGCAGGGTCAGCTTCGAGACATCCCGTGCCCTACGAAGAAAGGGCTCCCGATCAGCGGTGCAGTTGTGGTAGTAGCCCGCAGCGGTCTGGCCGTCAATCATCATTGCGGGACTCCTGCGGTCGTCGGACGAGGTGCTACGGGAATCCGCAGGCGGGACAGCGTATCACGACCCCCTTGGTCACGGCGTGCCCGTGCGGGACGCAACGCCTTGGCTAGAGGCAGCGGAGCCTCTGGCGGTGCCGCAGGACGGCTAGGCGGACGGGGGGTCGGTGGGCTGCACATACTACCTCTTGCGTTGGTTTAGGGATTCCTGCCGCAGATATTGTAGGACCGAACGGCGTCCGATCTCATACCAATACTTCTCTGGAGGAACCCCAGGCTGCGGGATGTATTCCGGCAGCTTACTGCTTAGAGCTTCAAGAAGATCGGGCGGAATGAACGGAAACTCGTCATCCTCATCCATATGGCCAGCGTTATCTTTAGGCATCAGCCATATGCTCCCGCAGTTCCTTAAGGGTTCTGTTGAAGATATGGGGGTCCGGCTCTCCTTGGCGCTCCCTGTAGAACTGCCATGTCTGGACATGGCGGCAGTCAGAATCCACCAGTTCCATTACTTCCAGAACCTTCTCCAACATCTGGCGATCCTTAGACTTACGCCCAGGACGCTTTGCCTGCTTCTCTTCAGTCATCGCTCCGAACCCATCCATTCTCAATGTCACGAAGAACCTCAGAAACCCGAACTCTTAGGTCTCCACGGGTGCCGTTATTCCCGATGTCATAAGTCAGGTTGTCCTTCAGGTAGATCCGGCCCCGACTGTCTCCATTAAAGCAAGTGCCGTTTCGACGCAAGTTCAGCACATATACCTGATCTCCGAAGTGCTCCTTGAGGACCATGGCCTCCTCTTGGAAACCGCTGTCGGGGATGATGAAGTTCTCAACCCCCTGATCTTTCATCTCTTGGATGCGCTCTGCCAGCAGCTTCCCGAAGATGTCCTTTCCGAACAAAGGCTTACACAAATCTTCGGATACTGCGATGTAGACTTCGCGGGGAGCTAGGCCCCTAAAGTAAGGGCTTGGTTCGTCCTTGCACCCATCAAAAGCCTCACACAGCGGAACCGTCCCAGACCCCTTCAGCATCCGCATAATCGCGTGTGCCGACATCTTGACTGGTTCAGCGAACCGCATGATGCGGGCATTCTCCAGCATCGCCGACAACATGTTGGCCGTTGTATCCTTGCCAACTCGTGGGGGTCCGTTCAGCAGAAATATCTTCACGCGGGGTTCCAAAGGGTAACGGTGTTCTTCTTTCGGTTCCAATCAGAATCTCGCAGGATACGAGCCATACGAGCATTTAGAAGGGCCTCTGACTCAGGAAGATCCGCCTTGGCATAGGCATCTACAACGGTCTGCCACGAGGCTCCCTCTTTCTCCAACAGTCTCTTTGCCTTGACCATGCCCATGCCAGGGACGCCCTTGTAGTTATCAGTGCTGTCTCCTGCAATCGCTTGAGTCAAGAAAAAGAAGTCAGCCTCGTCTTGGCCGACCTTGACGACACCGTTCTCCTTCTTGTCAGGATTCCAGTGGTTGCCTGGGACGGACTTCAGATCCTTGTCGATCGTTACGATGATGCTCTCAGGATCACGGGTTCCCAAGATGCCTAAGACATCATCGGCTTCCAGCCGGTCCCACCGAAGTGCACCCTGCTCGACAGTCCAGTCTCTGAGCGCACGGAATATCAAAGGCTTGCGTCCCGTGCGGTTTGCTTTGTATGCCGGATGAAGCTCGTGGCGAAATGTGGGACCGTTGCAACTTACGCAAACCACCACATCTTCCCTAGAGATGCCCAAGTCTGCTGCGATATCAGCAAGAGTGCAGTTGAAGTGACCCTGACCCTCCCGAAGATCAGCAGCGATAGACCAGAGGTCATCCCCCCAATCACAAATGGTCTCGGCATTCAGTGCAGCCCTGTATATGACTACATCCCCATCAACGTATGCTTTAACCATGGTATTCCTGGTGCTTGAGGGCCTTTAGTTGGGCAACCACTGCTTCCCTGTAGGGACCCGGCTTGATGCGTCGAGCTTGAAGGACCAACTGGCTCTGGGCCTTCTTGACATACAGGTAAGGAAGCAGAGCAAGTAAGCACCGCTCTGCCTTGTCCCCAGAGACAATCCACCGCCACACGGGTCGGCTGTTCTTGCCAGTCATCTTCCGAATACTCCCTCCCCAACGCATGATATACTCCTCTAGGATCCACGGGAATACGCTGCTTATCTCAACGCGAGGCGTGCCAGAAGAAAAGCGCACACACCCGTCTGCATCAAGATATCCAGCAAGATAATCATTAGTGGGTTTCTGCCCAGTTTGCTCCGACACGGGCTTCTCCTGTGATGGGGCACCGAAGTTCAAGGATGTCTCCAGCTTCTTCGATGGACTGGATGGCGAGTCTTGCTGTTTCATCTGCGATGCTCTCCCTAGCCTCTGTTTGCCACTCATCGTGAACATGAGCAACTAGACACCAGTCGTCTGGCATCTGGTGACCAGCACCTTCCATCAGGTGCCGAAAACGAACCGTAGCAGTCTTAGTAGCGATAGAGCCCGCACTCTGAATCAAAGCATTCAGCGCACTGTGGGCAGAGCGCACGACGATCACACGACCATCCAGCCCCTCAAGTCTCTTGTGCTTTGCAGCCTTGACACGGACGGCCTCAGACAGCCGAGCCAACGCGGGTGTCTTGGCCATAAAGCGTCGGCGTAGCTCCTTGCCCACCTTACGCAACTTGGCGTCGTTCTTCTCGTCAGGTTTAGCGATGGAACCGAGTTTGCCATCGCCTGCCCCATACAGGAACGCATAGATGAAGGTCTTGGCTTGATCTCTAGTAGACAAGCCTGCGGTCTCTTGGTTCCGTGTGTGGATGTCCCCGTCTAAAATGATCTTGGCGTATTCACCATCATCCCAACGGCTCATGTAGTGAGCCAAGAGCCTAAGCTCAAGGCCAGACACATCGCAGCCAACCAGCCGGAACCCAGGAGCAACATGGAAGAAGCTACGACACTCCTTTCCATATGGTGCTCTGACACCCGGCACTTGGGCCATGTTGGGGCTGCTGTGGGTGAAGCGATAAGTGATGGTGCCCATGGTGTTGCAGCGACCGTGCATCCGCCCATCGTCCCCCACCATCTTCAACCAAGCCCCGCGCCCCTCAGCAATCTGGCTGAGTCGCTTGGTCACTAGCGAATACTCAACCAAGGGCTTGGCTTCAGGGAACTCCCGCCCAGCTTCCAGCAAGATGGGCTCGTCCATCTTTGGCTGGCCCTTGTCTGTAAACTCCTTAGCCTCCCATCCCATCTCTTGCAGACGCTCGATGATCTGCTTTTCACTGTTGGGGTTGAAGGGCTGCTCTTTCTCCCACTTAAACCTAATGCCCAACCACTCTAGGCTCTTGCGGACATCAGGGAACATCCAAGACATCGGATCATACCCATCGTTCTCCAAGAGCCGATCCATGCGAGCCTTTTGGTTCCCATAGGGTCCCAGCAACTTCGCGGGCTTAGGGGGGAAGGTCTCCTGCAACTTTTCTAGTAGCTCGTCCCGCCGTTCTCCCAACGCAGCCGTCAGCTTCTGTGCGGCCTCTACATCAAACAAGAACCCGTGGCGCTCCTGCTGACAGATGATCTCTTGCAGGTGCAGTTCCATTTCTGCGGCCTTGTCGCTGACATCGCAAGACATCAGGTGCTGCATGAGCTTCTTGGTCACCTCCACATCCTGGCGGCAGTAGGTGTCCATCTCTTCACTCCAAGCGTCCCATGCGCCCTGCTGGGAGCCGTAGTCGCCCTTCAGTTCTCCGATACGGAACCCCCAAGCCTTTAGGCTGTTACTCCCGTAGAGATTGCGGGGTAGACCGTTGGGGGAGCGGGTGTAGTCAATCTGCTTGAGGTGCGGGTAGGCCAGACGGGCTAGGACTGTGGTATCCAGCACATAGCCGCTAGGCTTCCAACCAGGATACAGCTTCTGAATAACCGGGATGTCATAGCCGATGATGTTGTGACCAATGATAACATCAGCACTCTCTATTATCCCAAGAGCATGGTCTATTGCATCTTGCCTTGGCCCGGTTGTCGTAGCCGCAGCATCAGGAATAGACATACCGATCGTATGAATCTTAGTAACTTCATCCAGAAGCCCATCAGTCTCCAAATCAAAGTAGATCGCACTAGAAAGGACACTCAGTTTCTTCAAGTTCATCAGAGACCTCTTGCATTAGACCAGAATCGACATCGTAACGCAGCTTACAAGCCAGACCCGTGCGCCCACTGAATCTGTTCTTGAGAACTACAACTTCGCTAGTATGAGGGTCATCTCCCTGCTGGTCGCGCTGGATAGCAATGACCGCATCAGAAAGCTGACTGATAGCCTTAGACCCCCTCAGTTGGTTTAGTTTGGGTCGTCCCCCCTCCTCGTGAGCCTTTTCTCCCTGAGTGGGGCTCCGCAGATGACTGATGAGAACCATGCCCACGCCGGTCTGCTCACAGATCGAACGGAGTTCTGTCATCACGTTGTCAATCAGACGGCGCTCATCCCCATCCCCCCAGCCAGACACTAGGATGCTGAGGTGATCGACGAAGACAAAGTCTACGCCCTCGGCCACCCGCATATACTTGACACGCTGCGTCAGTCCCTCGGCATCCATGGAGCCGAAGTGATTGAAGATGACAACCTGCTCATCAAAGACCCCCCGCCACGTAGACTCTAGGAGTTCATCTGTCACACCCTCTCGACTCAGGTGCAACGGCCTGCCTAGTTCTGCGCTGACCAGACGCTCTGCCGTTCGAGCTAGGCTCTCCTCCAAGCTGATGTAGCCAATGCGGATGCCCTTCTTGACCAAGCTGTGCGCGATCAAACCAGCGACACTCGACTTGCCCACGCCGGTCCCCGCAGTCAACGTCACCAGTTCCTTGCGGCGAAGCCCGTGCAACATGTGAGTCAACCCTTCCCAGGGATACTCCACGCCTGGATCCGGCTTCTTCAGGAGAGCCTCTAGGATCTCCTCGCTGCCCACGATGCCATCAGGGCGCTTCATGCTAGCAGCCCAGAAGAGTTCTTGCAGCGCAGCAGACTCGCCGTTCTGCACGGCCTCACAGATGTCCTTGCAGCCGACTGGCAACTGCATGACCTTGACCTTGCCAGGGGTCAGTAGGTTGCAGACATCGTCTACAGCCGCACGACCAGCCTCGTCGTTGTCAAAGCAGAGGACTACCTCCTCAAAGGACTCCACAAAGTCCAAGCACTTGGCGATAGCCTTGCGGGCTGCTGGAGCCCCGTTAGGGACTGACACTGCGGGCCAGCGGTTCTGTTGGCTCGGCAGGCTCTGCCATGCCAAAAGGTCCGTCTCTCCCTCAGTAATCAGCAGCCGCTTGCCACCCGGCTTGAAGCGATGCATGGGCCACAGGCGCATCTGCTTCGCGTCACCCAAGATGGTGAACCGCTTGTCCGCTGTCTTGACCTTTTGCGCAACGACCTCACCCTTGTCGTTGCAGTATTCTGCAACCTGAACAGCCTGCCCGTTCCACTTGGCTGTCCCATACCCGTTGCTACGGGCTACATCTAGGCTGATCTTTCTCTTGGGGATCGCGCTGTAGATAACCTTAAGTAGTCCCGCTGCTGTTTTCTTCTCTGGCTTTGCTTCCGCAGGTTCCTCAGATCCAGGGAAGTGCGTGTTGCAGCTAAAGCAGTAAGCGTGTCCGTCATCGTAGACCGCACAGGCGTCACTGCTCTGGCAAGCAATGCAGGGACCCTTATGGAGAAGCTGGGACTCAGGCATGTAGAGCTTCAATGATGATTTGGATCTCTCCAGGCTCACCAGGATCGTTCCAAGACTTGGTGGCTTCCAGTTCGACTACCTGAGTGTCATCAGTCCAAGCGTATCCATTAAGTGCGTCCAAAACAGACTTGCAGTAGTTATCTATATCCGGCATCGGATAACTCAGCTTTGTCTGCTTTGGACGCTGAACCAGAAGAGCCACCTTGACCAACAGCGGCCCCTCCAGCTTTCGGTGTAGCCCGGCATCAAAAAGACAGCCGGGCAGAACAGTTGCGACTTCCCGCTTAAACTTGTTGTAGGTTCTAGGATAGTAAATCCGCCCCGCACGGGTCATCCGTGGACGGGGGCACGGCACCGGATTCACTGGAAGCCGCAACTCAATCATCAGAAGTCAGACCCCGACGACTCATCGGTGAAGCCGTTGGCCTCCCCGGTGAAACCGAAGGTATCTGCGCTGGACCCTTGTCCGCCCTCAACCAACTTGTGGAGTTGAACACCCTCCAGCCACAGGGTCATCCCGATCTTGCTGGGGTTCCTCCAGAGCTTGCAGCGCCCAGCGATTTTGACCTGGGAACCCACACCAATGTTGGGCACCTCACGGATCAACTGGTTGGACGTATCGAAGACCTTGGGGCGCTGGTCGAAATACGTCCCGTCACGCTTCTTGACCCGAGCCTTGAGCTTGAAGCGGAAACCCAAGCGACCTGTGGGCTCATCGTCGTCATCCACTTCCTCAAAGCACGGCAGGAGGTCGGGGTCCACCTTCAGCGACTTCTTGCCGCTTTCCTTCAGAGCTTCGGCGTAGAACTCTTCCCAGATGTCGGCCAACGTCTTCTCGAAAGCCTTGGCGTCCTCTCCCTCCAGATAGAGACGAGCCTTGTAGTCCCCCAGATCGTTGGGGTCCGTGTCATCAGCGAACTTGCTGTCCGGCTCATGGATAGCCGAAGGGAAACCAAGAACCCCCACAGGGGACGTAAACCGAGGTTGGTTTTGCATATTAGCTAAAAAAGTATGGTGACTTCAGAACCATAGAAACATCCAGGTCTCCGTATCCCGGGAGATCAGGAAGCACAGCATCGTAAGGTAGCTGTCTCACCAACTCTGCTTGCAAATTAGCAAGGACATCGTTGGAGAACAACTCATAAAAGGACTTTCTAGTTGCTTCAGCCAATGCAGGGCTATCAGCAGCAACAGACGCAAACGAGTCGTGGTTACATGACACGTTCTGGACCCCAAGATCCTTCGCTAAGACCATAGTCCTCATCATGGCCGCAGCGTCCAAGCTGTGGACAAAGTTGGGAGCGAACGCGGAGCGCATCTTTCTGCGGTCCACTTTGCCTGTAGAAGACCTCAGGCCGACCTGTCGGAACTTCTCTCCAATACGGGTGCGGACACAGTAGCTGCTGTAGTCGCTATACCACTGCTTGATGGGCATCCCCAAGGGGTTCGTCCACAAGATGGGCAAGCTCCTGTCGGCAAAGAGAGAAGCGACTTGGCTAAACCAGTCTTGCCCCCGAGTCGTGGAAGAGATGATAGAAGACATGGAGTCCCACAGAGCCTGTGTGAGAAACCAAAAGGGTTTCTCATCCTCGTTCTCCTTGCGGGGGATCAATCTGCCGGTCTCCTGCTGCTTCTCCTCTGCCCACTCTTGGACGTAGTTGCGGGCACTGTGGCGGGTCGCGTTGTAGACCCGAGTCATCACAGGTCTCTTGCAGCACTTCCGATCAATGCCGAACTCAAGCCACGCCTTGGCCATCCGGGCGTTGGGGGAGTCAGACTTGGAGACGGCCAACAACTTGTTCTCTAGCTCGGTAGCGACCAGCCCGTAGAGATCCTGCGGTTTCTCTGACGGTATGACGTTCGTAGCTTTCGCTCCACCAGTGTCTCTAAGCAGTAGAGAGTAAATCTGGATGCCTGACTGCGTAGCGTCCTGCTGGATCGGGAGGGTGGACACATGCAGCGGGTTGTCTAGGATGGCTACATGGTCGATCGCCCAGGCCAAGAACTGCCAAGGAGATGCGGCTCCCTCCCAATCCCGACAGTCCAAGGGATCCTGGGCGATGCTTCGGAGCCATGCCTCATGGTCTTGGACCCAAGTGACCCGATCCTCGAAGGTCATCTTGTCCATGCCCCACATGTTGGCCCCATGGACCGCATGGGCTCTCTTGGCCGACACAGATTCCACAGGAGCACCCGAGGCGAACGTCAGGAGAGCCTTGACGTAGTCGGACCCTTGGGGACTCAGGTAGTAGGTGACCGGGTAAGCCCGTCCCCGCCAGTCAAGCTGGTGACAGAACCAGAACTTGCGATCCAAGAACTGCTGGCAGACCCAATGGAGCCTGCGGCAGGCCAGCCTCTCAGAGCCCCGACGGTGGTTCGTGTCGTGGACCGACCGAGCTTTCTTCCGCCACTCCTTGCGGGCCTCCTCATCCGTAGCGATGTTGGCCGGTCGAGGGGGGACCGTGAGGTCCTCACGGATCGGTAGACCCCTGGCAGGCAAGGATTCCGTCCAGAGGTAGTCAAACATCTCGTAGATCGGACCATTCAGCCTCCAAGGAGTCCTCTGGAGCATGTTGATGCTGTTGTAAACATCAGGCATGTCCGCATTTGTCACGCTCTTGAGGTAGTCTCGGTCTGATGTCTTGACCAAGGCTGTGCTGTAGACGTTCAGGGTGTGGAAACCCCCGCTGATCGGGTCGATCCAGTCCAGAGGCTCCTCTACAAAGGGCATGTAGAGGGGCATCCGGTCCGCCGACAGGTCGTTCAGAGCCTCGATGTAGTCCAGAGAGGCCGGACGGATCCGTAGCTCCTTCTTGTTCTTGTTGTTGACCGCAAAGACCTCGATCAACTCGAAGTTCTCAGCGATGATCTCCAGCAACACGACCCCCGCAGAGACCCTGGTATCCTCAGACCACGACGGGATCTCCAGACCATGGATGCTCATGGCCTTCAGGATGTGCCTGCGCTTCTTCTCGTAGCCTGAGAAGTCCGAGGTTCGGTCCAAGGCAGCACTGAAGCCACCCCGGTGCTGCTGCTCGAAGCTGGTGTAGCGAACCTCGTCCTCTAGACGCCGTCCGATCATCCCCGCAGTCTTCGTGTAAGCCCGATGCTTGCTGAGAGCGTCTAGGATCGTCTGTAAGGCCAGAACGGCAATTACCCTATCTGGGATACCCTTGAAGGCTAAAAGTGCCTTGTGGCGTCTCCCAGGCCGTCTCAGAGCATCCTCGCGGAACTCTTGGATCTTCTCGGCCAAGACGTTGGTCAGATGCTTGATGATCTTCTTGCTGCCGACCGTCTGAGATTCGATCCCTCGCTCTCGATACTTGTGGTTCTTCCGCTGCTCCCGTTGGCGACCCTGGTCGGCCATCAGACGTTCGTGGTTGACTTGGTCCATCAGAGCCCCCAGGTCTTGCGGTCTGCCTCGTTGATGATCCGCTTGATCTCACTGGTAGTGATCTCGGTCTCCAAGAACGGCTCGTCATCCGGTAGGACCGTGCCGTAGTCTGCTCGACGCTTGGGACCCTGGCGGTCGTGGCGTCCCTTGCGGTTCGCGGTGATCTTGTGGAGACACTCCGAACTGCCGCAGGTCTTCCGTAGCTCCCCTGTGCGGTTCTTGTAGCGGTAGACCGACACAGGACGACCACACCCAGCAGAGCACAGGGTCCGCTTCTTGGAGTAGTAGCGGTTCCCGATCAACTGCTGGGGCCTGAAGTCCGCCTCGGTCGGATCTTGAAGGTATTTAAGATCCAGCCCGTCCAGAGGATCTTCGTCCTCGAACAACTGTCCACCGCCCATGTGGAGAATCTTGCGGAGGACAGCATCAGAAGTCAAGAGGGAAATCGCTGCCCATATGGAGTAGTCCCCGACATCTGGTCTGACCGTGGTGTCAGGGACTCTGCCCCCTGGCCGACGGGACCGGAAGTTACTTCTGGGAGAGGTCTCTCTCCCGGAAGAGCCCCCTCATAAGTTATACCTTAAGTATACCTTAGGAACCCCAAGTACTAGAGGTTATCTATAGGGGGGAGAAAAAGAAGGAACATAGTACAGGAACCTATAGGGACCTATAGATAACTATAGGTAATCTATAGATAACCTATAGATAACTATAGGTAACCAAGGAGAACTTATGGTAACCAAGGTTAGTCCCTCAGGGATTGATATTGATGAGCTGACTGTCCTGAATCTAGGGGACACCCCTAGTAGCTACGGGACCACCGGACAGGTCTTGGCAGTGAATGCTGGGGCTGATGGTCTCACCTTCCAGACTGTGTCTGGTGGAGGGACTACAGCCTTCGTCGATCTGACGGACGGCCCAGGATCCTTGGGAACCGCTGGTCAGTACGTGGCCATGAACTCGGGAGCTACTGCTCTGGAGTTCATCTCTCCTCCGACCATCCCTACGGTCAAGGATGACTTCACGGATCTGGATGACACCCCTGCGAACTACTCAGGAGCAGCCAATAAGTTCGTTCAGGTGAACTCAGGGGGCACTGGTCTGGAGTTCGCAGAGGGAACAGAGCTTGGTCTCTCTCTCCTGAACCTGTCGGACACCCCGGATAACTACAGCACCGCTGATGGCAAGTTCCTGCAATATGATGCAGACACGGCCACCACTAGGTTCGAGGACATCAATGGGTCGATCACCCCTAGTCTGATCTCCTTCCATGACCTGAACAAGACCCCTGCCCAGTCTGCCGTGAACAACGGGAAGTTCCTGAGGCAGAAGTCAGACAACAGCTACGACCTGGAGTGGGTCTCGGTCTCCTCAGGAGCCACAACCCTCCTGGGACTGTCGGATACCCCTGCTAGCTACGGGACCGCTGGTCAATACCTGAAGGTCAACGATGCAGAGACAGGGTTCGTCTACGAAACTCTGCATCCACATCCCCCCATCATCATGGAGGTCTTCCCTCAGGAGACCACAGTGACCTCAGGGACCAACAAGTATAGCTTCAGGATGCCCTACGCGGCCGTTCTGACCGGCATCAGGGCCTCAGTGAACAACGGTCCCAACGGGGGACCACTGGTTGTCGATGTGAACGCAGGGGGAACCTCGGTTATCGGGGCCAACAAGCTCACCATCGACAACAACGAGACCACTAGCACGACCAGCGATGTCACCATCGAGCTGGCCACTACGAATCTGACGGATGACCAGTTGATCTCTGTGGATGTTGACACGGTCAACGGGAGTCCCACGGGGCTGAAGGTGACCCTGCTGTTGGACTAGGGGGACTAGAGGGGGACTGAAGGTTTCCACTGAAAAATCTCAGGTCCTCTAATAACGTGGGTTGCCGATCCGTCCCCCCTGGGGGGCGCCTCGAAGCCGCCGTAAGACGCGTGCGCGCAGGTAGTTATCCCGCGCCCGCGAGATTTCCCCTGGGAGGAAATCCTGGCCGCAAGACGCGTGCGTGCGTGCGGGAAATTGGGTGCATTTTGCGCCCTATTCGCTCGGTCTGGACCCAGGGCCACCACAGGTCACCACAGGCTCCCAGGGCCACCACAGGTCACCACAGGCTCCCAGGGCCACCACAGGTCACCACAGGCTCCCAGGGACACCACAGGCTCCCAGGGACACCACAGGCTCCCAGGGCCACCACAGGCCACCACAGGCTCCCAGGGACACCACATGGGCCGATCCCTCGGGCAGCTCGGGACACCTCGGGCAGCTCGAGGATCCCTCGGGCAGCTCGAGGATCCCTCGGGCAG
>Ga0208767_1001177_pt1 | contig 20810 bp, 23 predicted proteins | sample VirMetDEL_Mar_21_FD_184514 | JGI IMG/M metagenome (GOLD analysis project Ga0208767, IMG submission 184514) | Aqueous microbial communities from the Delaware River and Bay under freshwater to marine salinity gradient to study organic matter... | ecosystem: Environmental > Aquatic > Marine >... | reverse complement strand
ACTATATTTTTATGGAGACTATAACCCTAGCTACGGTATGAGTCGGCTCAGTTTGCCAGGAATACCACTAGCTACCCTCTACCTGCCTTTTAGGTTACCTCATGGACGAATCCTTACCCGCCACCCTTGATCGAGCATCAAAAGCAGCACAAGCAGCCTACCTCCGAACCCGCCCACGTCTCCTAGACCTAGGGGTGCGCTGGAACCTCGAAGAAACTATCCGCCAATATTGCAACGCGGTTGCTCTTGCAGAGGCAGCAATTGACGAACTTGATGGAAACGACGTGGTCATTGTCTCCGAGAAGACAGGCGGAAAATATACTAACCCTGCTGTTAATATCCTAGCAAGTGCAAATAAAGAGGTTCGGGCAGCAGGTCAAGCGTTAGGGCTTGTCCCCAAGACGACAGACGCATCCCCAACCAAGGCACCCCCTAAAGTCCTTGAAGGACCGTCCAGCTTCAGGAAGAAAGGCTAGCAATGCCACACCCCGCCACGGATTACGCGACACAAGTAGTGTCTGGCGAGATCGTTTCTTGCCATTGGGTTAGGCTCGCTGCTGAGAGACACCTCCGAGATCTTGAGCGTGACGACATCTATTTCGACGAGGAAGCAGCGGACCACGCTATCAATTTCGTTCAATCGATGCGCCACTATAAAGGCCAGTGGGCGGGCAAACCTCTAACACTTCTACCCTGGCAGAAATTCATCGTTGGATGTATCTTTGGATGGAAACGGGAAACAGGTCTTCGAAGATTCTCCCACGCTTACATTGCAGTCCCACGCAAGAACGGCAAGAGCACCCTCGCCGCAGCTATTGGAAACTACATGCTCTTCGCTGATGGGGAGGCAGCTGCGGAGGTTTACAGTGCTGCGACCACTATTAATCAAGCTAAGATCGTCTGGAACGATGCTAGCCAGATGATTAAAAAATCTGGTGATCCTGCATTCACGGAATTATTCACCCACCGGAAACAACCCAGTGCCATTGAATACGACGAGACATCGTGTTTCAAGCCGCTGAGTAGAGAGGCAGACAATCTCGATGGGTTAAATCCTTCGTGTGCAATACTCGATGAGTTTCATGCGATGAAGAGCCCAGATTTGCACAATGTTATTAACTCCGCGTTTGGTGCAAGACAACAACCGCTATTCTTACAGATCACTACAGCGGGGGCTAACACTGACGGAATATGTAGAGACCTTGAGAATCACGTGAAATCTGTGTTAGAGCAGGCGGCAAACGACGACTCGTACTTTGGCATTGTCTACACTATCGACAAGGGTGATGAGATAGATGATCCGGTAGCATGGAAGAAAGCCAACCCCAACTTTGGTGAAAGTGTTTACGAAGAGTCCTTCGCTCAAGCGTATGATCGGGCCAAGTCCTCACCTCGCCTTCTAGCAGACTTCAAAACCAAGAGACTAAACGTATGGGTGTCTGTCAGTGAAGGGTGGTTAGACATGCTAAAATGGCAGGAATGCCTAGAGCCTGAAGTAACCGAAGAGGACCTGTTAGGCTGCTACTGCTACGCGGGGCTCGATTTGGCTCAAGTGTCAGATCTAAGTGCATTTGCGTTACTCTTCCCGCCACAAGACGAGTTTGATAAGTGGCAACTGCTAGTGAGGTTCTTCGCTCCAGAGGCAACGATTAACGAAAGTGAACGGAAGACACAAGTCCCCTACAAGCCGTGGAAAGACGAAGGGCTTATTATTGAGACTCCTGGTGATGTGACAGACTATCGTTTTGTTAATAAACAGATCTTGAAGGAGTTTAAAGACTACGACATCAGAACCTTGGCTTTTGATAGGACCTTCTCCCACGCGATGATCCAAGAACTTCAGGATGAGGGAATAGATGTGGCTGCGTTTGGGCAAGGCTTCGTCTCGATGTCTACGCCTACGAAAGACTTTGAGAGAATGGTGCTTGGAGGCGAGCTGAACCATTTCGGGAATAAGGTGCTTACGTGGATGGCAGGAAACTCGATAGTTAAGACGGATCCGGCGGGCAACATTAAGCCAGACAAGAGCCACGACACCTCAAAGAAGATCGACGGCATTGTGGCAGCGATCATGGCTCTAGGAGTGGCACTAGCAGACGGCGAACTTAACGACGCCCCAGAATCACCCCTTGATTTCTGGGGCTGAGTCCTATGAGTTTGTCTTAAAAGACACTGCGTAGTTGGTCAATATGTCCTAAGCTAGCAATTGCCACCCTATGAGCCGCTATTACTTCGACCAGGAATCCGCTCAGATGGTGGATCTCCAGAGTGCCAACCGTTCTATCACAACATCCGACATCTTCGGCCCGGAAGCTGACCTTGATAGCATAGGAGACTCAACCGCCAGCTCAGCAATGAGGATGAGCGCCGTCTGGGCATGCGTTAAGGTGATCTCGGAAAGCATCAGTGCATTGCCTCTGCACGTCTACAAGCGTGACGAAGGAGCGATTACTAGGGAACCAGGTCACTATTTAGACGGGTTCCTTCGTGACATACCCAACGAGGAAATGTCATGGGCGAGCGTTAGAACCGCGATTACTTCGCAACTAGTGCTTAGGGGCAATTCATACGTCATCAATGGTTGGGATAGGGGCAGAGTGGACCGAGTCGAGCCTCTCCTAACAGACTACGTATTCCCTGACAGAAAGCCTAATGGGCGGATGGTCTACGAATACTCGACTGACTACCGCAACGGAACGACGGTTGCGATGAAGCCTGACGTCAGTCACTTCCTCGGCCTAACATTTGACGGTGTGATTGGATGCTCACCTATTGCCAGCTATGCTCTAGCATCCGCCAAAGCGCAGCAGAAGCACGGGGTAGCGACGTTCGAGGGAGGTGCGAGGCTTTCGGGGATCTTGTCGGTCGGCATGCGAGCCTATCGAAACGAGGACATCAGAAAACAAATGCGTGACGAGTGGGCGCAGCAAATGCAACAAGCTCGAGGTGGGACAGGAACCGCCATCCTGTTAGAAGGGACCGAATATAGCCCGATTTCGATGAGCCTAGCGGATGCTCAGTTTATCGAGGCGCAGAAGTTTAGCGTAGAGGAGATTGCCAGGATCTTTCGGGTTCCTATGCACAAGATCGGGGCACTTGATAGGGCGACGTTTAATAATATTGAACAGATGAGTAGGGAGTTCTACACAGATACCCTGCTCCCCTGGGTAAATTTCATTGAATCCGTCTTAAATACCACTTGGCTAACATCCGCAGAACGAAAGGCAGGCTACTGCATCCGCCATGATGCTAGGGAGATTCTCAAAGGAGACACGGAGCAAAGGTCGAAGGCATCTGAGAAGTTTGTGTTAGGTGGAATCATGACACCTAACGAGGCGAGACTAGGCGAGGGACTTTCTCCGATTGAGGGGGGCGACGAGCTCATCCTCCCAATGAATCATTCAACGATTTCTGAGCGGGAAGCGACCAAAGAAGCCAATCAGGCTGAGGAACCCACGCAACCGGCTCCAGAGGCTAGCAGATCGGCTCTATTAGCGCTCGAGCCGATCCTTGGAGATGCACTAAGAGCGCTAGCAGAGCGCGAAAAGAAAGCACTTGCTAGAGCACATGGCAAAGAAGACGAGGGAGACCGAGTAGAAAAGTTCCTAGCAGACCATCTACGAGCGGCAACTTTGCGGCTCCAGCCAGTTGCACAAGCGGTCCAAGGGCTTGGGGGCAGTCTAGACGCTGGTGAGTTGGCTGAATCTCTAGTTAAAAACGCTAGCATGCGTGCCACTGGGCGCAATATTGAACAAGAAGACGCTACGGACATCCTATCAAGAGCATGAGCACAAACACCCACGATTCAAGAAGCCTAACTGGTGCATTTGACGAATTCTCCAAGGATGACCTACGCGCAATCGACGAAGGAGCTGGCAGTGTCTCTGTCAGAGGCTACGCGGCCCGATTCAACGAGCTCTCCGATGATCTTGGTGGCTACCGAGAGATTATCTCACCAGGGGCCTTTGACGACGTGCTGGCAGACCCTAACACAGACGTTAGGGCGTTGATTAATCATGAAGGAGTGCCCCTAGCACGATACAAAGGCGGACGCGAGGAGAACACTTTAGAGCTCTCCATAGACGACGATGGGCTCAGATACTCATTTGACTTGAACCTATCACACCCAGAATCTCGATCGCTGGCAGCGGCGATGAGTAGGGGCGACATCGACCAAAGTTCTTTCAGGTTCCAGGCTCGAGATGGCTCTAAATTCTCAGAACAAGAAGGCGGCCTTGTTAGGGACGTATTTCGTTTGTCGTCTCTGCGGGACGTGTCAGTAGTGACCTTTCCAGCCTACCCTACCACTAGCGCAGAGGTTAAGCGCTCGTTAGAAGAAGCCCAGGAAACACTGGAATCCGAGGATACTACGAAGCCTGAAGAAACCAAGCGAGCAGCGGCAGCGGCAGCGGCAGCGGCAGAAGCCGAAGCCGACGAACTTAACGCAACTCCTAGACTTTGACTAGCGGCCGCAGAGACATTGAAGCACAGATCTTGCGTCAGGGGGGCGATGTCGACTCTTACGGCCAACCCTCTAGCGAGTGGGTGTCCCTCGCCGCCATCTGGGTTGCGGAGGACGTAAGCGCGGGGAATTCTCGCGTATCTGACAGGAATCAACCCACTTTCGCTGCTGAATTCACAGCACTCGAGATCGACTGTCGCCACGTGAAGGCTAGCGACATGCTCCGAGTATACTACGCGGACTATCAAATCGACGCAATCGTGAGGATTCCAGGGTCGCGCGGAGAGGTAGCTTTAACCTGTTCGGCTACGGAGACTGTCCAGATCGTCCCAGGAGCGGTCACGCCCATGCTCCACGAAGCAAGTGACGAGATGCACCTTGAGAATGTGACTCCAATGCTCTACGAGGACGGCTCAACTCCAGCGATAGACGCAAACCATCAATGAAAACCGTGACACCACTATCAACCTTTCAAGTCATATGAGCGTCGCACCCGACCCTGGAAGGAAAACAAGTGAACTGACTGCTAGAGCTCTCGAGGCAGGCGATAAGGTTATCGTCGCCACGGCAGCAGGAGACAACGTTGCAGCTACCCTCGGTGACGATTTCGAAGCGCTCCAGACAGCTGACGCACGCACGGATAACCCTCACGCGGTGACGAAGGCTCAAGTCGGTCTCGGTAACGTCGATAACACGTCTGACGCAGACAAGCCTGTCAGCACGTTGGCACAAACGGCACTAGATGCACTAGCAGCAACTGACGTCACAACACTGGCCTCAGTTGAAGCACTGAACGCAACTAACGTGGCAGCGATGGCGGCTCTCACGGTTGCCGACGGCGGTACAGTAATAACACAAGGCTATTATGCTGCCGGCGATGGCGGAGGTAACGTCTACCGATACGACTCAGGGTCGTCGGCTACTATCGACGGCGGTTTCGTTATCGACGGTCCCGGCTCAGTAGGTAGGTTTCTAGCAGTAGACCAAACAGTGGCTAACGTTGGGCAGTTCGGAGCGACGGGAGACGGTGTGACTGATGACTCTGCTAGCATACAGGCGGCTATTAGCTCCTCCAGTCAGGAAATTAGTTTTGAACCATCCACCTATCGAGCAGATAGTGCTTTAGTGGCTGCTGACGGTGCCAATATTCGCGGCAATGGGGCAACGATAGATGGGACGTCTATACCGGTTGCCCAACTTTCCTCTGCGGGGGTGTTGTCCGCCTCTGCGGGGTCACTAGTCTCTCTTGGCGGCTTCGCATCTAACGTAACCAGGGGGGACGCCGTCATTGAACTTAGCTCGCCCGCTACGCTAAAGGTTGGAGACGTGCTGAGGATCGTTGACACAGGCACCTCCAGCTACTCGGATTACCGGCCATACTATCTAAAGGGTGAGTTTGTGACAGTCAGGCAAGATAGCGCAGGAACGGATGTAACGTTGGTATCTCCTGCATACTTTGACTACACCGCGAGTGTTAGTGTCGAGGTCCATCGGCTCGACGCTAACGGGTTCAGTCTTTCTGACATGGCTATAGAGGCTCCCGGACTTGGCGAGGTAACCAAGACGTTAGGCTTGAGTGTGGAGAACCAGAATGGAATACGGCTAAACAATGTGACTGTTTCTGGGGCGAATAGCACGTCAATATACATAGCTGGATCTCTTAACATACGGCTAGACAGTTGTGGGGCTATTGAGGACGGTGTCGATGCCTTCGGCAAAGACTACGGGCTGTCTCTGTCAGGTGTCCAAGATGCGTCAGTGATTGGCGGCAATTTCTCGGCGGCTCGTCACGGAATCACTGTGGGCGGGACTTCCGTAGTGAATCGGAACATTCTCGTAGCTAATGCAACGGTGACCACTAACGGAACAGCTAAAGCTTTGGACTGTCATGGGAACGCGGAAAGATTCCGAGCAGTTGGGAGCACTGTCGTCGGCGGCGTTTCAATAGGCGGCAATTTCAGCGAGGTCCTTAGCTGCTATTTGATCAGCTCCCCGAACCACTCTGACGGGAGCTACTACCAAGAAATGACTGGCGCAGATCACGCATTCGTAGGAAACACCGTCGTCACGCCTATCGAAGTCATCGACAGAGGCGCAGGTCTATATGCTGTCTTAGAGCCACAAATGAGTTCTGGAGGACTTTTCAAAGTGTCGGACAACACTTTCATAATGAAGGGCGAGACCGGCGGGGACCGTGTGTTCGCGGCTGGGGTGACTAACACTGGGTATGATGCCGCGGACGATGCTGGCCGAGTCAGTGTCATCTATTCTGGGAATTCCGTGAGAGCTCTAGCGAGTTCTAACGGGTTCCAAGTCTACAACGCAACCGGAACTGCGTTTAGAGACGTCATGGTGATCAATAACAACCTGACCAACGCATCCATCGGGAAGGTATGGGAGGCAGTATCTACGGGCATAAAGTATGATTCGGCGGTTATTATTGGAAACAATACGTCTTACGGTGCTGGCGAATCTGTCTACATTCGCGCGGTCGACTCGGTAGTTGTTAAAGACAATTTAATCACAGGTAGTCAGTGGACACCTGTCCGAGTTCTAGGGTCAGGCACATCCACCAGATCCGCTCTCTTTAACATAGGAGACAACACCTTCAAGGACTGCGTGACTGAGTTTTTAGGCACAGGCAGTGAGAACAATGACAGACAGTCTTCGGTCTTCGTTAGATACGGAGGTGTCGTTAAAGTGTCGGGAAACGTAAGTATTAGCCGACACGTTAGGTTGATTACGGGGGTCGTCCCCGCGTCAGTTCCGTTCGTTGTCGGCGACGTGATCACGGGATCCTCATCGTCCGCGACGGGCGAGGTGATTGGCGTATCTGCCACAGAAGTCATTGTTCTCAGTAAAGGTGCGGTCCCTTTCACGAATGGCGAGACGCTGTCCAACGTCGCCGGGGATACTACAACACTAACTGCTGCGGTTTTTACGATGAGGAACAACATTGCAGTAAGAGACACGGACACTTTGCTCCACTCTGACAACTTCGACAACCAAGCGCCCCTCACAGATACGTTAAACAGCGTGACGGTAGTGAACCCATAAGCACCCATAAACTAATTTAACTGAGCCGAAGCTCAACAACGCAGGAACTAACGTAACACCTAAAACAATTACAAATGGATAAAAACGACATGATCCGCTCTCGCAATGAGGCGGCGAACAGAGTGGCAGAAGTATCGAAGGCGAAGGCCGACGTGCTCCAACTTGCAGTGACCGAGAAACGCAGTAACACCGCTGACGAAGAAACGAAGCTCGAGAAGATTCAGACAGATTTGGATTATCTCCGCTCAGTTCTCCGAGCCGAAGATGCGAAGATTGCGGCATTTGAGGCAACCGAAGACGCGACCAAAGGCGCACCTAGCCTAACAGAAGACGTTCGCAGTGCAGACGTTCCTGAGATTCGGGACGACTCAACAGAGCAGCAAAGGGCAAGTGCTTACTTTGCTAGTGATGACTATGCGAAAGTGTTTAGCGACTACCTGCGCTCCAAGTCTTCTTCGGAAGCAGAGGAAGTAAAGCGCAGCATCCCAGATGAATTCCGTGCATGGGGGTACTCAGACGCTAACACAGGCGCACCAGTGGTGCACCGCGACTTCATGAATAAAGTCGTGGAGCTCCTATACTCTACGAATGGGCTCATCAGTGAGATCGGTCGACAGACGCTAGGCGGACAACGCAAATACGTTGTTGAAGCTACCATCGGCACTGCTGGTTACCGAGATCCAGGTGATGCCTACGCAGAAAGCGATGGCACCATTGCTAACGCTAACATCGACATCTTCAACCTTGGCAAACTGGTCAAAGTCCACGAAGAGCTTCTTGATGATAGTGAGATCAATCTCCCGAACTACCTAGCTACTAAGCTTGGTCAAGCGTTTGCTAACGCTGCTGAGATTGCTGCGGTGTTAGGGACAGACGCTAAAGGGCCTACAAGCCTCTTGGCAGGTATCACAAACACGGTTAACACCGCTGTAACATTAGCAGTGTCCTTCGAAGACTTGGCCGATCTACGTGCGCTTGTTCCTGCAAGTGGGCGCGCAGGTGGCAAGTTCTTGATGAACCCATCAACGGAAACCTTGGTCATGAAGCTCAAGGATTCCGATGGTCGATTCCTCTGGTCTCCCTCTGTTAGAGAAGGTGCTCCTGGGACGATTTGGGGCCATGAGATTATCCTCTCAGATCAAGTAGAGGACAATCTGACAGTTGCTAATGAGGTTGCAGCCTTCGGCGACTGGAACAAGTACTGCACCAACTACGTCCGGCGTGATCTGTCGGTGCGTCAGTTGCGTGAGCTCTACGCGGCTAACGGCTTCGTTGGCTATCGTGGACAGATGCGCCATGACCTTGTCAACGAGCTCCCAAGCGCGTTTGGCAAGTTGATCATCGCAGCTTAACAAGATCACAAGGGACCGCTGACATAGTGTCAGCGGTCCCACATTCCCCCAGAGACCATGGAAGACGAACTAGAAAGAGACGACGCTTTGTTAGAGGAAACCCTTGATGAGGAACCTCCGAAGAAGAAGACGCGGGCGAAGCGCAAAGCCAAGAAGGCAAGCACGTTGCCTTATGTCTCATCCCCTGGGAGATGTTTTGACCTTGTCGATGGGGTAAAAATGGTAGACGGCGGGACGGTTAAGGTAGAGATGAAATGGTCTCTAGGCTTTGCTGGGGTTGCTTTAAATAGTGGTGACTTGGCGGTTCTACCTGCTAACGTTGCGGCACTTTACATCAGAAAGAACTTGGCCAAAGAAATTAGATAACCATGGCCTTTGTAACTCTAGCACTTCTCAAGAAACACCTCCGCGTATCGAGCAACGCTGAGGATGAGTTGATTGAAGACTACTACTACCCCGCGGCGTTAAGTTGGATTGCTGACTATACCGGAAGAGAAATTGAGCAGGTCCAGAGGGTCTATGTCACTACGTTAGACGATGGGGAAGAAACAACCCTACCAGCATACCCAGTTCAGACAATAAACACAGTTGAGCAAGACGCGGTGGGGGTGACTTTTACGGAGGTTTCCAAGGACATCAACGGGGTTGCCGTGGTCAGTGTTGAGGGCCATGAACCTAGCAAAGATGTCACTATCACTTTTACGGCAGGCTACGCTGACGTAGATCTGCCCGCACAACTAAAACAAGCCATTCTGTTTCTCGTCGCACACTTTTTCCACAACAGGTCTGAGGTTGATTCTAACAAGATGGCAGACGTACCTGAAGGCGCCAAGAGGCTATGTGATCCCTTTAGAGTGAGGACATTTGCTGCCGGATGATCTTTGGGCACTCAGTCAAAGGCGTTTCCGAGATCAACCGAAGGATCGAGGAGATGAAGCCTCGTATAAAGAGGGCAACCCTTGAGGCACTTGATGCCAGCGGGGATCAGCTACTTAGGGACGCTAAAAGCAGAGCAACCTCTGCGCACGTTAAGCGCTCGTTGATTATAGACAAACCTTCCCCTAACATAAGGACGCTTACCGCAAAACCAGGAGAGTTTGTTAGTAAAAGGTTTGTTAGGGCTAAAGGATTAACCAAATCAGGGAGAAGGACGCGCAGAACCTACCAACCAGATGAGGCTGTTCGTTTCTACAGATTCCTCGAGCTAGGGACAAAGTATCACGCGGCAAAGCCTTTCCTTGTTCCTGCGGCGATCAAGTTCCGTGCTAATGGGTTAGAAACCTTCAACGATCACTTTAAAATATGAACCCAGGACCTCTGAAGAAATGGTTAGTGGCTCTGATAAAGACTAACAATCCTATTAACGTTTCTGGCAGGGTCTACCCTGACCAAGCACCAGATGGCACTGTAAACCCGTGCATCGTTTATCAGTTCCTGGGTGCAGAATTCGAGATCAACATAGGTTCTGGGCTGGATGACTCGATCTTCTCCACTCAAATTAGGATCTATGCAAACAGTCGTTCGCAAGCCGACGAACTGCGTTCGGGACTGGCGGGGACCCTTCTCAGTTCTTGCGGCACCGAGATTGCCACTGACACGTTTATATCTCACACGGACATCTCAGGGTTCTTCGATGACTTTGACCCCGATGACGGTTCTTACGGTGCCGGGTTCATCTGGGAATCCGCGTTTGAGCTTAGGGCAGTAGCGGAGATCTTGCCCATCGAAGACCGTGCAGGAGACGCGATCACTGACAGATTCAACGAGCAACTATTCCAGAGAACTGCCTAACCTAATTACATCATGCCAAAGATCTACAACCTAACAGATACCTGGGACAACGGGGCCACTGTCTTCGATGCTATAAAAATTAACGTTGCTGACACGGCTAGTGCCGCAGGAAGCAAGCTACTTGATCTTCAAGTGGGGGGTGTTAGTCAATTCGAGGTGGACAAGAACGGCAATATAACCAATGCGGGAACGATCGCAGGTCTGGAGAACGTCGACAATACCTCGGATCTAGACAAACCAGTCTCAACACTACAAGCCACTGCTATCGGAGTTGTCCAGACTGACGTAGACAATCACGAAGCACTCACTAACAACCCTCACACCGTAACCGCTGCTCAAGTTGGGCTGGGCAATGTAGACAATACCTCAGATCTAGACAAACCAGTATCGACCCTGCAAGCCACTGCTATCGGAGTTGTCCAGACTGACGTCGACAACCACGAAGCACTTACTAACAACCCCCATACGGTAACAGCCGCGCAAGTTGGGCTAGGTAATGTCGACAATACCTCGGATCTAGACAAGCCGATCTCGACCCTAACCCAAGCAGCAATTGACGCAGCGGGCGGCGGTGCCTTTGGCGCGGACGCAAATACACTAATAACGCCATCAACGCCAATCGTGCTGGATCAGGCGACTGACGAAGCGGCACTGACGCTCGACTACACTACCAATAAGGCGGCTGGTAATGATACTGGCTTGCTGATTAACCAGACTGACACTCTCAGCCCTGGCACTAGCAACCTGCTAGATTTGCAGGTTGGCGGGGTGAGCAAGATTAGCATGGATGCGGGGGCCAACATTTCGGGCATTTTCGGGTATGGGCTTGCGCTCAGGGGGGGAGGAACGTGTAATCTTCCTAATATTCACTTTCTCGGTCGTCTCCGATTCGTTAATGGGACTGATCTAAACACTGACGCAGCCAACACCCTCGGCCAACGCAACGGCGTCAACGCCCAAACGTTTAACCTCTATAACACCTACACAGATGCCACCAATTACGAGCGTGGGCACATCGGCTGGAATGATACGGCTGACACTTTTGTCATTGGGACAGAGGCAGGATCAGGAGGTGGGACGGTTCGGGACGTTGAGCTCAAGTCACAGAATGCGCTCAGTGTGGCAATCAATAATTCTAGGGTGTTCAGGATTAACGGCAGCGCAGCTTACCCTAATGCTGCATCTGGTCTAGACTTGGGTATTAGTGTTATTAGACCGTGGAAGAATATCTACGCGACGGGCACCACTCATATCGATCAAGGCACCCTCACTGATGATGCCCAGGCGCTCAACATCACCTCAACATGGAATGATGCGGCTGATACGTTTACGCTGATCAAGGCGGATGTCACTGACACTGCCAGCGCAGCGGGGAGCAAGCTGCTAGATTTGCAGGTTGGTGGAGTGAGCAAGCTTAGTGTGGATTCGGGGGGCGAGGTCTTCGGTTCGGGAGTTAATTCAAGCCTGAGGCTAACGGACAGTGATGGAGCAGAGCTTGAGTATAGCAACTGGAGGATCGGCATTGGAGGCTCCACAGCCTATTTCTATCAAACTACTATCGCGAAAGTAGGTATGGGAGTGGATGGGCTTCGCCTGGCCGACTCAGGGGCTCTTCGGTGGTCTTCGGGGTCTCAAGCAAGCACTGGTCACGACCTAATCCTCAGCCGCGACGCAGCAGGCACCCTCGGCCAGCGTAACGGCGTCAGCCCCCAGACGTTTAACATCTATAACACATACACAAACGCCACCGACTACGAGCGTGGGTTTATGAAGTGGAACAGCGATGTTCTGGAGATCGGCACAGAGGCAGGCTCGGGAGGTGGAGTGGTTAGGAATGTTGCATTAATGGGTGGCGACGTCGGCATCGGGACAGCATCGCCAACGGAGTTATTACACGTAAATGGAGGTAAGGCTAGATTTACAAACTCCTCCGGCATAGGTATCGTAATAGAGCCGACTAATACATTTACCAGTATCGGCAACACCCACGCTAACGATGACTTAATTCTTTCCTCTGGAAAAGATTTAATACTTAAGTGCTGGGACACCCCAACGTTTGCGGAGAAAGGTCGGCTCTCCGTAGGCACAGGACTTGCATTAGTTGACTCAATTGGGCTCCACGGCGTCACTCCACCGGCGCAAGCCTCTCACATTGCAGACGCCACTAACGCCACTGACGTAATCACTCGAGTTAATGCAATCCTCGTAGCGCTTGAGAACATCGGAATCACAGCATCAGTCTAACAACACAATTACCATGGCAACTACAAACAACATCATCCCACAAGCAGCACCACAAGCAGAGCCCACCGAAGCGGAGCGCATAGCAAAGCAGATCGTTTCTGACTCAGACCTGGCCCTAAACCGGCTCGCAAACTCAGTGCAAAGAGGCTTTGAGCTTATCTACGGAACTAAGGACGACCCGAAGCCTAAAGAGGAAGTTCAGGAGATCCTCACGGCGCTCGGAAATGACTTAGCCTCAGTCTTCGCGCGGCACGCGGCAGTCGTCGGAATGCTCGAAGCGTCAGGAATGGCGACATTTGAACCATGGGAGAAAGTTACCGCCTAACACGATTATCATGGCAACTACAAACAACATCATCCCACAAGCAGCACCACAGGCAGAGCCTACCGAGTCTGAGCGGATAGCAAAGCAGATCGTTTCTGACTCTGATCTAACACTAAACCGTCTCGCAAACTCCGTTCAGAGAGGCTTCGAGCAGGTATGGGGAACTAAGGACGACCCGAAGCCTAAAGAGGAAGTTCAGGAGATCTTAACGGCGCTCGGAACTGACTTAGCCTCAGTCTTCGCGCGGCACGCGGCAGTCGTCGGAATGCTCGAAGCGTCAGGAATGGCGACATTTGAACCATGGGAGAAAGTTACCGCCTACATAATCGATGAAACCGGCACCCTTGGGGACATGAAACCAGAATGGATTGTCTCAGAATAAACATAACACAACAACGAAACACAATGAAAACCTCGTCAGAAGTCACAGTCACAATAACCGAAGATCAAGCAAACGCTGTAATGGCCGCTTTAGATCTAGCAGTCAAACAAGGCGGCATCAATGCAGCCTCGCAGATTCTCCCTATAGCGGTCACGATCTCAGAAGCCGCAAGGAGAGCCTCGGTGCCTACTGAATCGGATGAATCCGCGTTAAATTAGCTACTAACAACTAAATAACACCCTAAAATAGAAATACCATGAGAGGACTATGCTCCAAACTATCAATATCAACTGACGCAGGACTAAACTTTTCTGAGATCGGGAAACTGTACAACATGAGCACCCCTGAGAGGACCCGGGAAGTCATCGAAGATGATGACCTTCTTGACTGCGTCGCCGGGGTCCAAGCAGAAGAACGTCTTAAAGAAGGCGGGGCAAAGTCCTTCGGAGAGCTCACTGCGGAGGTTCGAAGCAATCCGTCAGAGGTGGCACTCAACAACACAGAGAACCATCAGCTTTTGGTCTCAGCGTTTGAAGCTAACACAACTGCCTTGTTCATGGTTGAGTACACTGATTCCAACGCATCAGGTGAGATCTGGTCAGGGTTTGTGTCTTCTCTAGGGTCTCATGACATCAGTCCGAACGAGCAGACACGGCGCACGTTTACGATCACTCCTACGGGAGAGTTCCACCTCGCTGAAGAGTCCATCTTGACAAACGTCGACGGAACTACACCTATCTGGCCTACCCCATAATCTAAAATATCTCTTGGCGGGGTTAAGCTTGGGCCGCGTGTTTTCTACAAAATCCACCGGCCCAGGCGAAACCCCGCTGAGCCTAACCCCGTCAAAACATGGAACAACTAACAATGCACGCCGTCTGCTATCTAGCAGAACACGCAGGCGTTAACGTACTAAAGGGCGACGAACTCGACTCGTCAGACCCTCGCACACTAACCGCTCTTTATGTAGCGCTTCAGCTAGGAGAGGAGAACCCTCCCACGATGGAAGAAGCGCTCTCGATGGGACCAACGGAACTGTTTGAGAAGGTCGCAGAGATGCTAGGACAACTGGACGATTCGCCGGGAAAGCCTGCGAAGAAGAAGAGAGCGAAGAAACGCGCTACCTAGATCCTATTGCAATATGGGCTAACCTCCGCGTTAGGCTAGGAGTCACCAAGGCAGAGTTTTACACCCTAACATTGGGGGACGTCTCCGCGTTGAGGGATGCGATCCGGAAAGACGATGAAAGAGCAGATCTAGAGCGGGGCCAACTTAGGGCGGATCTATTCAACTTGCACCGCGACCCCAAGAAGAAACCCAGCCCCTTTACCGCCGATGATTGCAGAATGTACGCGGTGGAAAAGACAGAGGCAGAAGAAGCGGAAGAGATGAACGCAACGGTCCTAGCAAGGCTCCAGTCGATCCAATCCCAGAAAGAAACAGTAAAGGATGCCTAGTTTTTGCTTTAGTGTGATAGATTAGTACACCGAGTCAAAATACTAACTAAATACCATGAAATTCCTCCAAGGCTATAAAACATATTTAACCGCTCTCGCGTCTATCACGGGGGCCATTGCTTCTGTTGCAACCGGGAGCCTTGACGTTGCTGATGCGGTTCAAGTGATCATTACAGCAGTGTTAGCCGTTACGCTGAGAAGCGGGATCAAAGGCATTGAGAACGGCCAGTAGTGCTGACGACGTTGACACCGCAAGATAGGGAGCACCTCCAGGCGAACAACTGGAGGGCTAACCGTCTTGCCGAGATCCTTGGGAGTGGGTCGAAAGTCGCCAGATCGTTAGTTGAGGACATCCTCGAGGCTAACGCAGAGGTGCTAGACACACCCAACCCAAGTCACAACGACACGGCAACCCTTCCGGACCCTAGCAGCGTCCCATGCGCTAACAAGGTATCTTGCCTAGACGCTGACGCTGTTCTCAATGTAGGCTTGTTCGTTGGTCACACCCCCGGCACAGGTGCAAAGGCAATCGATGGAAGTGATGAGTGGGAGAGTCGAAACAAGGTAGCGGAAGCAGCAGCGGGCATGCTCGAGTCGTCCGGCTTCCGCGCTCACATCATTTACCGGGATGGTAGGCTAGGCTATGCAACTGCGATGAGAGAGCACGGGAAAACATCCAGAGCTCTTCGGCTTGATGTGGCGTTAGAGCTGCACTTTAACGCCTACGATGGGCAGGCACACGGAGCCGAGATAATTGTGGCTTCTCAGTCAACCGCAGCAAAGCTAGGTGGAGCGTTCAAGGCATCAACGGCGGATTTTTACCCTGGCAGAGTCCTCCGAGGCGGAGGCGTAAAACTGAAACGGAATGGCAGGGGCTACCTTTTTAACGCTAATCAGAAGTGCCCCAGCGGAATCTACGAGCCTTTCTTTGGGGATTCGTCAGAGTGGTATGAATACGCGGATGACGTTGAAAAGGAAGCGAGGTACGTAACTGACATCATCAAGAGGTTTCATGACTGCCCTAGATGAAAATAGTGGTCCTCATACGGCTTCTGTTAGATGCTATTACGTATTACCTGAAGAAAGCAGCGGAAACAACCGCAGAATCCGCGCTCAGAGTAGCGTTAGACGAAGAGAGAAAAGCACAAGCGAGAGTAGTTAAAGCAATCTTAAAATATGATGAACCTAACGACTATCAGCGTGCTTACATTGATGCTCTTCAGCGTGAGTTGCTCGTTTACGAGAAGATCCGCCATGCCGCCTTTCGACGGTTTGAGTGCTGCACAAAAGAAGGAACTAACAGAAACCTACATTAGATTCTTTTGGGACATGCGTTTTTCAAATCCACCTGGGCAACCTCAACCGATTCCTGGTCAATTCTCACCTTCAATTGATGGAGGATCTAAGTAATGGCTAAACGTTCCACAGCACTAGGAACCTTGGTCATCAAGGTCAAGGCAGACACGGGAAGCCTTAACGTTAGTCTAAAGAAGGCCCAGAAAAGCGTTCAACGTTGGGGGACGAAGACGCAGACGACTTTAGCGAACACGTCTAAGGGGATCGCTCGTAGCTTTAAGAAGTTACTCACGCCAATCAACGCCCTAGGTGCCTCACTAGGTGCCGCGTTTAGCGTTAAGAAGATCGTCCAAGCTGCGGCAAACTACGAGACTGCCCTAGTGGGGGTTGTCAAGACGACTGGGCTAGCGGGCAAGGAGCTGACAAAGTTCGAGGCAGACATGAGCGCTTTCACGAAGCGGTTTGCTATCGGAAAGGTTGAACTTCTGGAACTAGCCCAAGCGGCAGGTCAACTAGGTGTCGAGACTAAAGATCTTGCCAAGTTTACGAAGATCATGGCCGAGATGGCTAAAGCTTCTGACGTGGCGGGGGAAGAAGGTGCCAAGGCCATCGCTAGGCTTCTAACGGTTACTCAAGAAGGAGTCGGAGTAGCGGACAATTTCACCAGTGCTCTAGTTGGACTGGGTAACTCTGCTAAAGCGAGTGAGAGCGAGATCCTAGAGATGTCGACTAGAGTTGCTCAGGCAACTGCCGTTTTCAACGTGTCCTCGGTGGATGTTCTAGGAATCTCCACTGCTCTTAAAGAACTAGGAGCTCGCTCGGAAAGTGCAGGCTCGAGCGTGGGGCGGGCAATGATTGCCATCAACGCTTCGATCCAGGCGGGAGGCAAGGAAGCGGCAGAGATGGCGAGGGTAATGGGCGTCTCGGTAGAGCAACTAGCGGCAGACTTCAAAGATAACGCTTTTGACACCTTCCTAACGTTTCTAGATCGGCTAGGGGAGCAAGGGACGAGCGCAACAGAGACCCTGAAGAAATTCAAGATCGCTGGAGCGCAGAACACGGCCGTTCTTCTGACTCTCGCGGGCAACATGGACATCGTTCGGGCCAAGCTTGGGCAGTCCTCAGACATGTGGACTGAGAACACCGCCCGCGTTAATGAGGCATCTATTGCTAACGAGACGGCAGCTAGTAAGTTCCAGATCCTAAAGAATAACATTGGCGAGGTTGGCACTCAGATCGGGCTTAAACTCCTCCCAGCCATTAAGAGCATACTTACCGAGATCAATTTCGTCTTAGGCGAAAGCGAGTCAAGGGCGGAGCGGTTCACTCTCTTTATAAAAGCAAAAACTTTCGACCTACTAAACGCTATTAGCTCCGGGGTGAAGTCAGTAGGGACTCTCATCGTCAGTGTCTTCGTTAAGGCATTCTTAGAAGTCAGGGAAGCGCTGCAGATGGCACTGAAGGGGATGCTGATTGAGATTGAGGGTTTCGTCAACTCAGCAGCAGGAGCTCTCAACTCAATATTGCCTAGTCAATTCGAGATAGGCACTACTAGCTTGAGCGGAGTAGTTCCAGACTACGAAGCGCCTTCTTTCGACCAAGTGGTGCTGGACGTAGGGACCGTCTTCGGTGTCGAGAGCAGCGGTATCAACCCTTACCAGGACGATCTAGACGCGGCCATCGCGCGCGCCACTGCTGACAGGGGCATCGACGCACGGAACGGCTTGCCAGACGCCCAAGAGGTGTCTCAGGTTGCCCAAGAGGTCAAGAAAGTGGCTGACGAACTGGACAGGGTCGCAGGGGTAGGTCCTAACGGGAACCCTCAGGGTGACCGCGGCATAGACACAACTTTGCTCGGTGGGTCCGGATCAACGGAAGCGGTCAAGAACATCGAGACGGTTAAGGCTAAGTTAGTGAAGGTCACCGAGGAACTAACGACGTATCAGCAAGAAATCGCAGATTTTGGGACCGCTACTTTCGATAATCTGACTGGCTTCGTTACTGAGTTCGCGGAGAACGGGACGATAGAATTCAAGAAGTTCGCAAACCAAGCAATCGCGGAACTGGCCAGGATCCAACTCAAGGCACTAGCTACGAGATCTATTCTGGGCCTTGCGGAGAGTGGAGGGATGACTGGGTCAATCTTCGGAGGCATTGCTAGTTTCTTCGGCATTACTGACGCACGCGCAGACGGCGGGCCTGTTTCAGGTGGGAGCACTTACCTAGTAGGTGAGCGTGGGCCTGAGCTTTTCTCACCTAGGCGCAGTGGTAACATCATTCCAAACGATGCACTCAAGGACTCTTCAGGGATGGGCTCAGGTCTAGCGTTTACCCAAGTAAACCATTATGACGGCAACCCTAACGAAGAGCAAATGGCGATCTTTGCACAACAAACCAAGAATTCAGCTATTGAGGGAGTCATGGAGATCATCGCACATGGAGGACAACCCGCTAAAGCGTTTGCACAATGACAGTTATAGACTTTCCCGATTCAGTAGCCAAAGCGATCCAGATTGACTGGGCTATGGACTACAACCACGGTTCCCAGCCTAACCCTTTCACAGGTACCACGTTGCAAACGAGGGGGCTTCGGGAGAGGTGGAAATGCACGATACGCTTCAAGGCCATGAACCGCGCACAAATGCAGGATCTACAAGGATTCTTCATGCAGGTGGAAGGCAACCTTCATGCATTCTCTCTTCGAGACCCTAGCCAATGTAGAAACCTAGGACTGACTACCGAGAACCCTACCGTCCAGACTACATCACCTATCTACTCAAGATCCGTTCCAATCCTCACAGGTCCTTCGTTGAATCCCTACCTAGCCGCAGGCGATTGGGTGACATTCAACACTGGCCAGATGTGTAGAGTAGCCGAGAGCATAGACACGTCCATTCCTGCTGTATCATACGACCTAAAAATATGGCCCCATTTGTGGCTCCCGGTGTCCTCGGGGTTCACGGTGACCGCTGCGAACAGTGCTAGCGTCTACGGTGTCTTTAGATTGACGAGAGCCCCAGCATGGACTGCTAACGTTGCTAATCTCTACCGCCCATTCACATCTTCTATCCAAGCAGAGCAAGTAATTCTAACGGAGCCGATTGTCTAACAAATGCCTAGAGGACTCTCTACAGCTTTTGAAAATGCGTTAGATGCGGAAATCCTGGTTCCCGTCATTACGGCATCCCTCGACTTTCTGAATGACCCGCTGTTCGCTTGGTCAGGGTTGGGGACGTTGTTTTTTGATGGGGATAACTACGTAGGGCTAGAAGGTGCTTTTGCGTTAGAACCTTTCCGAGATACCTCAGACACTCGCATTTCTTCCCTAAAGTGTCAGTTAGGTTACGTCCAGAATGGAGACCTTCCGAACCTTGAAACAGACTCATGGGAAGGTAGGGACGCGGTCTTCCACGTAATTATGCTTGACCCTGACGACCTGGCCATCATTGATGATGTAGAGATCTTCCGTGGTCAGATGGACACTCTCTCCGTTGAGGTTAAAGAAAAAGACTCAGTCCTAACACTTACTATCGTCAATGAAATGACGAAACTGAAGCAAGCATGGGGCGCTACCTACTCAGTCGCAGATAGCTTGGCGGGTGCCTTTCCCAACGACACTTCCATGCGTTTTCTACCTAACCTACAAGGAAAAAAGATCCAGTTATGACTAACAGCTATACTAAAACCATCGGAGTGGTTGCTCTATCAATCGCTCCTTTCTGAATCAAGGCACTGGTCGACATGAAGCAATAGCAGATGACGATAACACAATACCTCCAAGAGTCCTTAGCGAAGCCCTACCGCGTTGGTGAATGGGATTGCGCACTATTCATCGCGGGTTGGGTCGATCACTTGGCGGGAGTAAACCGCATGAGCCATTTCAGAGGCAACTACCGGAAGAAAGACGAGGGGCTTCGAAAGTTTGGGCCTTTGCGTCGTAGGGTGTCCCACGAGTTAGAGTTGCTTGGCTTTGTCCACCACGAGACGCCGAGAGAGGGAGACGTTGCGATAATCCGAGGAGACATGGTAGGACTCGTTTCTAAAGTTGGTGACGCTCTAGCAGTGACCACGATCTTAGAAAACACCTTAAAAGGGGGCTTCATAACACTTCCTAACGACTACGCGAAAGGGTTCTACCGATGGGAGGAATAGCTTTAGGTGCAGTTGCGTTTCTGGGTGGTGCGTCTTCTGCGGCGGCCATTACAACGGGTGTTGTAGTCAAGGCAGCGCTAACAGTTGCTTCAGTCTCCTACACAGCATTCTCTGGATACAACAACTACAAGGCGAGCAAGAAGGCAAGGAAACGTCAATTAAGAGAGGAGCGCAGGTCTAGCTTCCTCAACTTTAGAGACCCAGTACCTTACATGCGTATTGTCTTCGGGGAGACGAGAGTAGGTGGCCCTATACTATTCGCGCATTCTGAGCCTCAGAATGAAGTTCATTT
>Ga0208767_1001175_pt1 | contig 20821 bp, 43 predicted proteins | sample VirMetDEL_Mar_21_FD_184514 | JGI IMG/M metagenome (GOLD analysis project Ga0208767, IMG submission 184514) | Aqueous microbial communities from the Delaware River and Bay under freshwater to marine salinity gradient to study organic matter... | ecosystem: Environmental > Aquatic > Marine >... | reverse complement strand
TCCAGTTTGGAATACCTCCCAAGTCCCATCTCTTAGCTTGCAGATACTCGATGTCATCCACATCACCGAGAGCAATCTGAGCTGAACGCCTGACGTTGCCAGCAACTACAATCTTACCGATGATGTTCATAATGTCAAGACAGTCTACAGAAGACAGCCTCTTGCCTGAACGGGAGTTGAGAATCTTGTTGATCTCAAGCATCCCCCACACCAAGTCCTCAGAGCCTGATGCCGTGCCTCCAAATCCTTTGATAGGAGAGCCAGCAGGACGAATCAGATGTGTGGCGAACGAGAAGCCCTCTCCAGTGATGAACGAAGCCTCCAACACTCTCTTGAGCAGCTCCACCCAGCCCTCTCTGGAGTCTGGGACGATGAAGTCTGCATCGTTTACATCCTTGCGTTCCACCTTCACCTTGCGCCTCACCTTGGGGAGCTGGTATACGTTCTCACGTTGGATGTTGTAGCCCACACCAGAGCCGAGCATCAGCATCTCGAACGCCCATGTGAACGGACGAATCGGGTGGTCTACGACAGTGAAGGCGCAGTTCTGTAGTGATGGGAGTCCGAGCCTGTCCACCGTCTTGGTGCCCAGCTGCCAGAGAAAACGTCCAGCCACAGTGCCCTTCAGGTTCATCATCATGGAGCGGACATTCTCCTGCTCCATCTCTGTGAAGCCACAGCCAAGCTGTTTGTTACAGGCTTCTACGACACGCTCTACGGTGTCGTGCCATTCCTCTGTTGCGTTGCCTTTCTTACGGGCATAGGTACGTTTGAACGTAGGGTATCCTACCTCACCCCATGGGACGGGGTGACTGGAGAAGTCTTTTCTCATTGGTTTATGTTTTAGAAATTAGAAAAAAAAGGACTGCAAAGATAAGGATTATCGGGTATTCGGCTCACCCAAATCCTTGCACTTGTGCTTGAGTTTTACTGACGGGTTCTGAATGTCCTCAAGCTTTTTCTCACCCGTAAATCTAAGCAGCCTCTCAGGATCTCGCCTGAAGTGTTCCATGGCTGATTCATCGGAGTCATCCTCACCGATAAACATCACCCAAGTCACCTTACTCATCTTCTGAGGCTTCTTCCGTACAATCTTGATGTAGCTGATCTCAGCCTTATCGCAGTAGTAAATGTTCATGTGGGTATTTTCTTTCGTTAAAGTACTTCTGTTCTTCTTTTGTCTGCTTCTTTATGATCATGGTGTTGCCACACACACGAAAAGAAGAGACAGGTGTCTTCCTGTTCTTGATATGCTTCAGTGTCATGTAATTTGTGAGCTTCATCAAATCAGACATAAACTCTGATGAGAACAGATTGAATGGTGTTATCTGATATCCGTATAGCATAGCATCGGGATGCCAGAATGAGGTTTCTATATCCTCGATGATGTAGATGCCTCCATACTCAAGCTTTGGAAACAAGGCGTAGAATGATGTCACCTGATGACGAGGAACGTGAGATCCATCATCAATGATAAACCTGTACTTCTTATTCCTTGCAAACTTCTTGAGCTTGCTCTCGTCTGACTGGTCCACGCAGAATACCTCGCCTCTGTCCACTTTTTGAACATTGTCTGGAGAGATGTCTATGCAATCTACGTGAGCCTTGGGAAAGTATTCAAGCCAAGCAGGAAAGGACTCGCCATTTCCATATCCTATCTCAAGCATCTTGAACTTGTCATCCCTCATGTGCTTCAACTCATCTTCATAGAAAAGATGGTAGGCATGGTGATGTACCTTGTCAGACTCTTTGAATATCTCTTCAAAGCTTTTCATAATAGTTGCTTTCTAATTTCATTCTGCGTGTCGATGTGAAAGAACTCCTTCCACTTGTCCTTTGATGCTTCCACCAAGTCCTTTATCATTGATGGGTTGTCGTGAAGCATCTTCACCTTCTTCCTCCAATCAAAATGATGCTTGCATAACAAACCTGTCTTACCATCTTCGATAAACTCTCTGTATGGTATTGCATCCGTGGCGATCAATGCTGTGTCTGTGTACACTGCCTCTGCCACTTTCAATGGACTCTTACACCTCGTAAAGATGTTGCTCTTAACGGGACATAATGATACGTTAAATTCCTTGTACTGGATGCCATACTCAAAGATATTTTCAACTGCCATCCTCTTCTTGGACCTGAGCATCTGAGGATATCCTCCCAAGTCCACCACGTTGAGGTTGTAGGGTGTCCAATCCACGCCCATTGTCTGTAGGTCTTTCTTGTGACCCAATGCACCGACATACCCGAACTTAGCCTCACTGAAGTCCTTGTCTCCTTCGTACCAGCTCCAGTTCTCATGTACTGGGTTAACGGCATTATGGACAACAACAAACTCAGCATTGGTGCGTAGCTTGCTCATCTTGTCCTTTAGGTACTCGGAGGGTGTAGTGACTACATCAGCTATCTCTATGCAGGATGTGATGTTTGGGGCAGCTACTTTCCTGTAGTAGTCCTGAGCAGGGTTGTCCTTCTCAAGTTCCCAGTAGTCATCGTTGTCTACAATGAGCCTCACACCTTTGTCTGTGAGCCACTCCTTAAACTTCTTGTGGTCTGTTAGCTGTGCGAACCTTCCTATGACGAGGTTCTTGACGTTGCTGAGATCGAATTGCTTTAGGATTTCATATCCCAAATCATTTCCATCCTCGTCCTTTTCCCAGCCAAAAAACTGAATCCTTTCGCCCTTTTCCATTAACCTTTTGTAGGGGACGTATAGTCTATGATAGTCTACACCTCCAATGGAAGGATACTGAGAGCCGTCAGACTGAGTTTCTTGCTTTACTTTTAGATGGACGAGGGTTACATCCCTACTCGCCATTATAGTCCTTTAGGGACTCTCTTACGTAGTCAGCTTCGTATCTGATCTTGGTGAGACATCGGCTGAGTTCTTTTTCAATGTCTTCTTGCTTGACTTTTACGTCACCTGTTTCATCGAAAAGGTTTTCGTAAAGTGATGTGATTACATCATGCATACGAGTACAACCATCACTGTAGGCTGCACCCAGTTGTTCCTTGCTCTGCATTGAATTAAATTTTGTATAAAGATACAAAACCCATATACCCTATTTAGCAGGTAGGGTATTCCTCTGAGCCTTCGTTTCCTGTCTATGACAGGGCTTACACATCACTGAATATCCATCGGGATCTTCGCAGAAAAGTCTATCACAGAAGTCAGGCAGGTCTGCAAAAGATTTGAGAGATCCAGCAGGTATTTTGTGGTTTACCTCAACCTCTTTAGACTTAAACCATTTGGTACAGGCAGCACATTGGTATTCGTATTTATGCCTCTTTCCTTTGACAGTTTTCTTTACTCTGTTCTTTGCTTCTACACGAGGCTTATAGTAGCTCCATATCCTCCTGAGAGAAGAACGTATACGTGACATGAGCATAGACTCGGTCCATGTACCCATGTTGCGTGTTCTTTCTACTCGTTTAGGCAATCTTAAAGAACTTACACTTTTCCTTTGGAACCCAATACACGATATCGTTTCCAGTTCTATGAGATGTATTACACCTTATGTGTTTTTTGTATTCAGGCTTGTAGATTAAGTCTGAATGTTGTGTTAAGGCGTAACCAGTATCGGGGGATATTATGATGTAGTAGAATGGATGTGCTTTGTGTAGTCTCTCCTTCCTTCCGAGAAAGGATACAGTATCATATTTAAAGCTTTCTCTTGTTGTGAATGAGACAGATCTTTTCATCTCCAGTTCGAAGTAGTAAGTTCTACCTCTTTTCTCTGTCACCACATCATGCATATAGTCTTCTTCATCGTTGACTATAGTGTGACCTTTGCCATCGATAAAGCTCAGGAAGATGTCCTTTGCTTTTGAATCGTTGTTCTCATAGCTTTCAGGAACAAACTTCCTTGCTTCCAATCCCATTTACAGATACATAAATCCATCCTGACATAGGATGGGGGTTGATTTTCCTACGTATGCACACTCGATGTTAAACCCGTACCAATCAAGAGCCTCTTCGGGAGTCATGTCCTGTTCCACCAAGGCATCTATTATTTTGGTAACTGAGTATATTACTTTAGATGAAGCTGTATCTACACCAATTATTGCACTGTCCAACCCATCCCAAAAGATCAAGTCATTCTCATCTGGGTAGTGCTCTATTATCACATCTTTCAGTGACTTGTCTTCAGTTTCAGCCATGGTATTCAATCTCAGATTGATGTTCTTCTATTGTCAATGGTGGGAATAGTGTCTCACCAAAGTTATCTATAAACTTGGTTCCATCGAGGCTCATCCTCCACATCAGTGGTAAGTTATCACTTGTTGGCTCACCTCCAGTCTCCACCTCACGAATTTTACGAACATGGAACTCCATAGTTCTTTTCATATTCGGATCGTCATGGCTCACTTTTCTGTGGAATGTAAGGAAGTTATCAGATCTGTTCACAAACTTACCTCCTCCCTCAGTGTCAGCAGCTTGGGGTGCTTGTACATATCCATCTCCTCCAATACGTCTCTGTGCATCTGTGAATGCGTGTACATTGAGCCATAGAGCCTTCTCATTCCCGTTACTGAATGTTAGCATCTCTGATGCTGCCTCGTAGTGATACTCATGCGTGGATAGGCTACTTCCGTAAGCCATCTCAATCTTGAGGGCGTTGTAAGGGTCGATGAAGAATGCATCGAATCCCATGTTGTTTGCCATGAGTCTCTCGGCATATATGAGCAGGTCCGTGTAAGACACCACCTCCTTATTGCTGATGACTATAAAATGTTTTGAAACCCACTTCATGCCTTCTCTCATTTCATCGGCAGTCATGACCCCGATGATTCTTCCCATAGCAAATTGGAGAAGCTTCATCTTGATTGATGCTGTTTTGTTTTCTGCTGAGTATATGAGCCATTTCCATCCGTGTCTGATCGCAGCATTGACAATCATGTACAGGGCGAACGATGTCTTACCCACGTTGGAGATGCCGTTGATGATGGTGAAGTCCTTCTTGTAAAGGAAGTGCTTGTCCATCTGATCACTGCCCGTGGTCAAGCCCACCTGTATTCTGCCTGAGGCAAAGTCAGCCATCCACTGTAAATCCTCTTCGTCTGAGGAAATGAACGAGAGATCCCCGTTCTCCACCATCTGCTCCCTCCTTATCTTCTTCTCATCAGCAAGGACATCGGTCATGGGGTAGTTCATCCCATCGTTGATGCCATCTTTGATTGTGAGTTCGGGGTTGTAGTTTTGGTCGTGCTCTCTCCTTGTAAACTCTCTGAGCAACACTCTCTCCACCTCTCCTCTTTCCATACGACCAGCAGCTATGTATCCACCGCATAGTCGTGATGCTCTGAGCAGCTTGTCGTGTCTCTCACCATCCTTAGCTTCTCTCACCATTTTTGCAGCAAGATTCAGCTTCATATAGTCTGTCATCTCATGCATAGAGGTTGCTTGGTGCTCACTCTTTTCGGAGAGCATTGCTCCAAACTTCTTCGCATCTTTATTGATGACTATCTCTGGGTCGTAGGACTCGAAGCAAGCACGTGACTCGTTGATTCCCGATGGGTCGAGTTCAAGACCATAAGCCTTCTCATGGTACTTGTGTAGTGCTCTGAAGTGATCGTGGTGGCACTCAGGGTTTGTCACCCTCACCAACACCTTTATTCCGTTGCCTGATGGACTAATCCATGTGGCGTATGAGTAATCATCTGTTGCCAGCTTCATCTTCGCATCTTGTACATCTGCGAGGTCATCGAAGTCCAACACAATGAATCCCGAATGACGAGACATATGAGAGTCTTGTCTCTTTGTGAACTTGCCTGAGAACAATACAACGGGAAGCTTTAGCTTCAAGTCCTCTCCGTTTCTTATCTGCTCTACTCTCTCTTTGGATTTGCCATTCTTGATTCTTTCAATTGCTTGGTCTACGTGAATGTTGTGTATCTCTTGGGCAAACAGAGTTGAAAGAATACTTACTTGCATATGATTTGTTTTTTGAATTACCACATAAAGTTAATGATCCATATCATCAACACCAAAACTGCTACTCCAGATGCAAATGCCATTAGCATGAATGCTAATGCCTTTATCATTGTCTTTTCGTGTTCTTTTAGATTCATTCTTTGTTCTTTAAGATGTTGTAGATGACGATGTATCCGACTAAATCCACAAGGGTGTCGTCCAACGTCTCATCTACCATTAGTTCTTTACTCTGTAATCTCTTCAGCTTGTCACTCATTCGTGATAGGCAAGCATCGATAGCTGGTATCTGTCTGCCCATCACCTCGATGTCTTCGAATGCTGAGTTTCCGTAGTCCTTGTTCTTGGCGATTTGCTTCTCGCACATGGACTTGTATTGTGCTTCAATCAGTGGTTTGTAGTTCATCGTATTGCTTTTTAAGTGAGTCTAATTCTCCCTCCAGTCTTTCTAAATCATCGTCCCAAATAGAGGTTCCTTCCCAAAATGAATTTGGCTTTGCTGTTGCGACATATCTACCGAGAGACTTTTGGTGTTCAATTGTCCAATCATTATAATCAAATGTTGTTATGTCCCAATCGTGTTGCCTCCACACCTCCACGAGCTTACCTATCAAGTACTCTGCCCTTTCATGCCTTCTGTATGAAACGTCTCTACTCGCCAACTCTTTTTTCTCAGGGTCAGGTAGGTGAGAATAATACACATCTGGATTCCTCTCTTGATGTTCAATAGTGACATCCATAAGAAATTGACTTATTCTGTCGAGTAGTTTTTTGCTGATTTTTATTTCTTCCATGTTGCTTAGATTGTTTCTTTAAAATAAAAGAACCCGAAGTTCTTCCATCCGAAGTTAATGATTGTAACGGTCGATCCGTTATCTCTTGGGTTTAATACTGAATGCTCCTTCCAAAACCCCCACTTGTTTTCGTTTACGGGCTTGGCGTACATAGTAAAAAACCAGTCTGTTCTCTTTTTCATTTCCATACTTTTTTATACAAGAAAGGGGCTTTGCAGCCCCTTTACATGAGAGAGAGATGTCCTCGTCTTTCCGAGGTGTCAGAACTCAAGGCAACCCTTTAGAAGGGAAGATCGTCACCCTCTGGTAAGGGCTTCTTTGATTCGTTTGTTGGAAGCTGAACTTGAATCACCCAACCTTTTGATGTAAGCTTGAATGCTCCGTTCAACCAACCTCTCTCGTTAACAAGGTCAAGCATTTCTTTGATTTGCTCCTTCGGTAAACCGAAAGGAATCAACCATGGGGACCCATCGTCATTGACTTTCGGATCTTTGCAATCACCTACCAACCTTGTGTTGTCTTTGTAATTCTTTGTTCCTGTGCTCATAATTTGATTTTTAAGACTCTGCTAATGTAGACTATTAAAGTTCTCCGAGGTGTAAATACTCAGAGGAATATCCACCATTTATAAACAACTCCTTGTACATATCGATGGCGTACATCAGCTTGTTCCTTCCGTTGCTTATAAAGTGGTCCGAGCAGGTGAATAGTCCGAGGCTTCTTGTCTCCTTGTTAGCCACAAGAAAGATGAACTCGTCTGCTCCCGTAAGTTCGAGGTACATGGCAGCTTGTCTGTCATAGTCAAAGGTACGGGCTGATCGTGCGAACTGAGACACGGGCTTCCCCGTAGTCTTCAGGTCAATGATTACTTTCTTTCCTTCAATCTCTGTAACGGCATCCACCTTGCCTTTGCAGTCCACACCATTGATGTTCATAGTGAATGGCACTTCCGTGGAGGCAAACACGAGGAGATCTGATAGCTTGTCGTTGTTGTTGATGTTGTCCTTGATCTCTCTGGACATATTCCACTCTGGCTCTGTCACCACCCAATCGTAGCCATACTCTTCTACAGCCTCCTTGTATGCCTTGGATCTTCTGTCCTTTGTGGAGCACACAAAGAAGTCTTGTTCCTTCTCAGGCTCAAGCACGGCAGTGTGTACGAGTCTACCCACAACGAAGTTGGGGTTTGCAGGGTATTCATATTTACCATCGAGATACTTCTTGAACGTGTGAACGTCCTCAAGCATTCTCCCTATGTTCGAATTGGACAGATACTTTTTGTCTGAATAATATTCCTTGTCATCCTTAAATCTCTCTACGTCTTTCATATGCTTTTTATTCTGTTTATTTTCAATTTTACTATTTCCTTACTAATCGGGGACATCGGGGTGGTCACCATTATTTCAAGAAGCTCCCTCTCCTTTCTCAGAAGATCGGGAGAGAGAGTCTTGAGCCATTGAATGTATTGAACGTCCGAATACATCAGATAGACAGATTAGCTAAAAGGTTCATCTGTTGCTCCGATACGTTGTACACTTCAACACTACCATCTCTGAAGAGGAACGTCACCTTGTCCTCTCCATTAGGCTTGAATGACTTGACATTGTCCAAGTTGATGTGCCAGCTATCCACTTTCACGAACTTAGCCATCTTACTTCTTATTTACGATGTCACCAAGTAAAGCTGCTTGTTCCAAGCTGAACTCACCTTCGTACTTCTTCAGCACCTTGGCGAGGTTGTCTTGTGTTGGGTTCTTCTTGAGGAAGTCTTCAGCACGGCTGAACAGAACGGATATGTCTGTTGCCTTTTGTGCAGGGGCTTTCTTCGGATCAGCCTTCTTTGCTGCTGGCTTACTCTCTTGCTTGGCGATAGCCATGCTCACCTCGTTGGAGGAGGCGATGGATGTCTCGATGCCGATTCCCAGCATAGCCAAGGCTCTACCTACGGCAGATGTCTCGCAGTTCTCCACATAGGAGGTTTGGTTGATACGGCTACTGCTCTTGTCTTCCTGAGCCGTACCCTGAGCCATGATGTATCCATCGTCATCTTTGATGGTGCATTGTGCTACGCATGATTCGGAGTCAAGCACAAGGAAATGTATCTCGATTCCCCATCCCTCATACTTCTTCTCGTTGCGGAAGAAAAGCAGTCGTTGGTTGACTTCAACGTAGTCCTTTCCCTTGATCTTGGTTGTTTTGAATTGGTGTGTTCCCATGTATCTGTTGTTTATTGATTATTAAATTCACTCACCTTGGACAGCAGGTAGTCCACTGAAAGACCATTGTTCTTCGGAAGAGATTTTACAAACTCGTGGAACTGGTCTATGGTTACTCCCTCCATTATAGTATGGTAGGTGTTGCTGTTTGGTTTGTTATACCCGAAGTTGAGATGAAACGATTTGTCTCTGTCGCTATACTCAACAACATACTTGTCTTCTTCGATGTCGAAATACTTAGTGTTACTCATTGTTTGTTTTCTTTTGATCTACCTATATAGTTTCTTGGTTGGCTCTGGGTGATGAACTCCTTGTTTCTCTCATAGCACTTACGAGCCTCTGTCGGGGAGCAGTCACATCCCTTTACGAGCCACTCACAAGCTTGTACGTTACCATTCATCTCAGTATAAGGCTTGATACAGACTCCTGCCCAATATCCCAAGTGCAAGGATGGGGATGAGCAGAACTTCTGCCCAAGTCCACACGTACAGAAATGCCATGCCTCCGAAGAGAATCACAAGTGTTTTCAGTAAGTCTTTCATAGAGATTGAATTTTATTGATTATGTCAGTCATCTTGACTCTCACCCACTTGGTGGGGATGTGGTCCTCTGTAATAAGAGACTCCAACTCTTCCATTTTCTTCTCAATGGTTTTTACATAACTATTGTGAGTCAGTTCACCACTGATGGATTTAGGGATTGAAGAGAAGATGTCATCGTACATATTTCTTTCTCCATTCTTTGCATCACGAACCCTCTTGAGGCTATGTACTACACTGGAGTGATCACACCTACCCAACTTAGCAATAGTAACAATATTTAATCCTCTGTTGTACAAAATCTGCCTCCATACATTTCGTGCCACCACGTTCTCTCTGTACCTCGTTTTGGGGTCGAGAATCTCTTGGTACGACACTGGTTTATCAAACCACTTCTGAGTCTGTAATGCTACTGACTTTGCTATCTGTTCTACTTTATTCACTTTCATTTCTTTTATTCAAATTTAATTGTTGTTGTCCACATACACAAGGTTTTTCTTTTGTTATTTAAGCCAAGTATCCCACTCGTCTTTAAGTATACCCGTGATAAGGAACTCTCTCTGATCATCTGTAAGCTTCGGGAACACATCTTGTACTAAGTATCCCCTCTCATGCATATCAAGTTGCTCTTGCGTGATGTCAAGTTCCATGGTGTTCATTTTACCTGACAATATTGACTTCCTTGTTACTTTCATCCTTCTTTTATTTTAGCATACAATTCATTCAGCACCTTATCGATCTTTGCGTGGTAGTGATTCACGTTCACAAGGTTTCTATCAAAAGATTCCTTGATGATCTGACAAGCAAAATGACGTATCATTTCAAACTTGCCGTTCATTGATTCTCTTTCTTTCATTTCCATTGTTTGTTGTTTTTATGTTACTGATTCAAACCAATCTCCAGATTGGAGGTAGATTGGAGAGAAGCCACCAAGTTTAGCCAAAACCTACTAAAAGCTAAACAAGGTGACATCAATCTCCGAGTTGTCGGTGAGTTGTCGATGCACTAACGAACCAAGTTGCCAGTCCGATCTCATCTTTCTATCGATGAGTTGACAGCCCCCTTTCAGCAAGGGAGCAGTTGCCTGTTCCAACCACCATCCAACTTTGTTAGGGAGTAGAAGTGTCGTAATGCTCTCGCATTACTGTGCAACACTACGGAGAAATTTTCAGCTATGCAAACCGAGAGCCAAGCAAACTGCACACACAATGCTGATAGTGGACAGCACTATGATCGCTTCGATGTTTCTTTTGATGAGGGTCATAGCTTCGTTTTTGGCGGTGCAAATGTAATGCTGTCAGTCATACCATTCAACCACCCGACAAGGTTCTCCACAATCCTCGCATATGGTTACATCGCAGTCTTCTACCTCACTATACTCCTCGTAGTATTCACCACTACGGCAGCAGTCTGTCACCTCTGTTGATTCGGGCGGTGAAGCCAACTTCCATTCATCGTAGTTCATTGCTTATTGGTTTTTAGATTCATAATCTTCTTGTACTCTTTTGGGTTCAAGAACTCGATGACAATCCTTGCACATCTGTGATGAGGCATCTCGCCATTCGCCACAATCTCCCATGCCTCGGTGTCATCTTTCAAGATTGCTAAATCATCTATTCTTTGAATCTGACACCATCCATCTTCACTTACCTCGCAGTGGAAGATGTCCCAACCTTCTGCGTGTGCATACTCTTTGTAGTGGTCTACAAATTTCTGCCATTCACTGGTTGCCCATCTCGTTACTGCTGACTCTTTTGGTTTTGACGGGGGGCTTGAGATTGGATACGTGGTTACATTTCGGGTTGTGATTGCTTCTTTGTTCATTGCTTGTTGTTTTTGAATACCATTTCAATTTTAATACTACTGCGAGTAAATATCTCAAATGGTACTTTGTTAAACATTGATTCATTGTGGTGTTTCATTTGAGTTTCCTTATTCATACTCCTCCACCACTTTAGTGCTTCTTCCCTTGTCTTCATTGCTTATTGGTGTTTATGTTGCTAATAATATCGTCAAACTGGTTTGTAGCCCTTGCAAGTCTATCGGACTCATTCTCGCCATACAAATCAATATCATCGATTACATCTTGCATCAAGTCATTGAGTAGGCAGTGTGTGTGATGGTCGGTGTTTTCTACCTCAATCATCTTGCGTTCTATTGCTGAACGGAATTCTTTGACTCCCTTGAATTCTGTCTTCATTGCTTATTGGTTTTTAGTTTACTTAGTTTTCTATCTAACTGATGTTTGCGTTGCACCTCTGCCCACAACTCCTCTGTACCCGACTTTATACGGAGGTATCTACCATCGTATTCTGTATCATCAGACATGAAGTCATCGATAGCCATTGAGTTGGTGGTGAGGCAAGATTTGATCACCTTCTGATTGACAGGTGATGCGGACAAGATGGATATTCTCCAATGTCCATAGCCTTCCTTGGTCAGCACCATTCGTCTTCTTTGTTCTCTCCAGTTGCTCATTTCAAATTCACTTTAGTGTTCGTCACTTCATACCCTCGACTTTCAAGGGCTTGTTTAATATGGTCGGGTAGTCTGCTTGACAGTTGCACACTTCCTTCCTTTTCGATGATGTTCACTACACCGAGTGTTGTCAAATAGATTTTATTTGGGGTGTGCATTTCCTCGGAAATGTCATCCCAACAAGAGTAAGTAATTCCATCACTCTCGATGACGAAGTAGTCATCTCCTTCTTTGAATGGGTATTTCATTGTTGCTTTGCTTTAGATGGTTTCTTTTTTACTTGCACTCTCTTTACTTCGGAGTGGATCCCGTGTAGGTACTCCTGCTCACTTACATGAACTTTAAACTCGTCATGCATCATCTGTTCCATCATCTTGATGAACTCTTCTCTCATGTATCCCATATGCTTATTGGTTTTTAAGGTTATTGATTATCTCCAAAGCCTTGTCAAGCTTGTTCATCCTACGTGTAGCCAAAGCCACTTCCCAAGGCTCATAGTCCTCTCTGTTGTCGAGACAACACTCGTCTGATGAAGTGACTGACCAACAAACCAAGTTCTCTGCCTCGTCAAGTGAAAACTCATTTTTTGAATTCAATATATTGAGGCATTCCTTTGCGTATGGAATCCTTTCATCAATGTCATAATCAACACCATCATCCTCGAAGCCACCTTGGTCGGAAATGAATGTTTGTATTGCTTTTACAATTGACTTCTCAGTGTATCCAAGTTGTTTTAATGTTACTTTCATGTGTTCTGTTTTTTTTGATTTATTATTCCCAATTAACAACTTCTGCAATTCCTTCGAACTGCTCATTGAAAGTGGTGCAAAGGTGTTCGTAATCGTCCGACATCATATTCTTGATAAGGCTGTCGGTTGTGCCTTCTTCCCAAATGCTTTCAGCTTCAAGTTGTCTTCCAATCTTTTTGGCGTACCCCATAATAAAAAGTGCGTTGCCTTGTGGTCCAGTTGCATCAATTGTTCTCATTGTTTGTTGTTTTTAATTAGTGATATCATTCTCTCTTTGTGCTCAAGAATTTTCTCAATGCACCTCTCACGTGCTCTCATCTCTGTGAGTTCAATCTCTTCTTCGTGAGTGAGTGATCCATCCTCTTTTACAAAGTCCACCCTCTCATAGAAGCAGATGGTTAGTCTCTGAATTAGATCGTCTCTCTCTTTCTCTAATAGCTTGATCAGTTCTTCTGTTTTCATTCTTTATTGCTTTTAGGAGTGAAATACAGACTCTTGAGTACGAGATAGCCTCCCATCTCCAAGTACTCTTTGAATTGCTCGTTCGTGCAGTTTAGTGCACATACTTCTCCGTTATTACTCATTTTCGTTGATTTTAGGTTTCCAGTCTTTTTTCTTATTAGGCAACCGAGTGGTTCGTGTGAGCCTTCTCACTTGTTGCATCTCCCTTCTTTGTTCGGGGGAGTCCCTTGGTCTACTTATCTTCTTCATTGCTCTTTTATTTAGTGGGTGTTAGGAAATCGAATTGCGCCCAAAGAATCTCATCTTGATACTCCTTCTCCTCTTCGGTGAGGTCTAATGTGTCTACGTATCTTGAGATCTCCTCGGACATTTCGTCTTGTCGCACGACAAAGCCAAGCTGACCTGCGTTGAATACGTCTGTGACCACCAACACTGGGTTCTCGACAATGGCGTTAATCTGATTACGTCTTGCGAGGATGTGGCGAACATCCATTGGTTCAAGGTCTGAACTTCTGTCTAAAATTTCTTTCAGCTTCATACTAAAGGGTTTTTAAATTAAACTTCTCTCAATGTAATGGTAATTATTCACACCACCAAGATTTATGCACATTTTAACAATGTACATAGTGAATCAAGCTTCTGCCTCGGCTTGTTGGTGCTTAATGAATTCTTGTATAAATCTCTCCTCTTCTCTCTCACTTATTTCAAGGTCGTATGCATCTTCCAATGTTGTATTCCATACGGAAATTGAGATCCCCCCATCCTTATTCACATAAGTGTCAAGTTCATATTTTTCATTGATGAACTCGCAAAGTTTCTCTTTTGTCTCTCTTCCAATATCTCTCATGTTCTTTGTTTTTAGATGTTAACTGATGTGTGATGTTCTATAATTGCCTCGACAAGTAATCCATCTACACCCTCCACAATCTTTTTGCTAATGGTTCGAGAACTGGTGGTGAAAGTTGAGCCATCGCAGTCGTGACTTGTATATGCTCGTGACATATAATGTCTGTCATTCCATTCGTCTTTAATATCCTCCAAAGCCTCTCTGAGGTGAGAGAAACTATAGTCAGATGGAACTGCTCTTTGTATGATTACGAGTTCACGTGCTGAACCCCAATCGTCATACGATAGGGGCATCACCTTTGATGACACTTTTTTCATTGCTTGTTGTTTTTAGGGTTAATTACGTCTGTGAAGTGCTCTTCCATTGTCCAACACACTATACGAGTTGTGAGTGCATTGTAAACATCCATCTCCTCTTGAGTGTAGTCGTAGTTGTTGTTGAGGCAGGGGTCGCAGATGAGTTCTCTCATCTTTCTTACGAGTTGCTTTGACGAGGGTACATTGTCCTCAATGAAACTCAACATCTCCTCATAGTCATCACTGACCTCTAACTTTCCGTAGTAGTCACCATCTCCTCCACACCCCGAACACTCTTGGTCATCGCCATCATAACCCTCCACATATCCCCATCCATCGCATTCGTCACAACTTAATTGGGGCTTCTCACCTGCATTGCAGTTCCCGTTGTTGTAATAATCATAGCTGAGGTTTGATACACATCTCAAAGCCTCTCCGTATGGAGTTGAGGCACGACCTTCTTCTGGGACGAACTCATCCCAAAGCTTTTGATAAACTTCTTGCAAGGGGTGGTTTCCATCCCAATAGCTAACATTGGTTTCCATAGATTTTGATTTAAGGTTAATGTACATAGTGAATTAGGCAGTGATGTGATTCACTGCCTTGGTGGCTTGGGTCATTGCTGACACCACTTCCTTTTTGTGCTCTGTCAGATAGGACACCCACCCATTGATATAGGCTTGGCTCTGCTCAATGTCGGGGTTGATGCCCGATAGTCCTGACAGATACATAGCCCCAATCTCAGCCACTAACTCCTCCTTCGAGTACTCTGTAGTCCCAAATCCTTTGGAGTCCACGAGAGTGGCTCTATTGAGCCGAGACTTATGTCCCGTGCTATGCACCATCTCATGGAATAGGGTGTGGTAGTAGGTGTCGGGGGTGTTGAATGTTTCGGGCTTCGGCATATTGATGTAGTCCGATGCAGGGTTGTAGAATGCCCGTTGTTGGCGATGCACCACCTTGGGCGATGTCTTGTACCCTTTGACAATCGATACTGCCGACTCGATGGGGTTGAACTCCTTTGGCTCTACCTTCACCACCTTGCGAACGGGATCGATGCCCTCACATTGGGCGATGTTGAACACTCTGAAAGTCTTCAGAGAGAAGAACTTCTTTGCATCGTGCTCTTGATAGCCAGCTTGGAGAAGCTTCACCTTGTTGGGGAAGTACTTGTCATCCACCTTGTAGCTGACATTCCAAAACACAATCTCTGTGGACCTCTGACCTTTGACCACCTTGCCTCCCTTCTTGCTGATTTGCTTAAAGGTAGCCCACTCGTTGTGCTCATAGCCATTGTCAGCCATCTGTGCTCCAAGAATCCACACGTTGATGCCTCGGTATGGCTTACCCGTGGTGAAATTGATGGGGTCAAGTACACTTCCATCTGCTCCTGTCCAAGGCTTAAACCATGTCAAACCTTTCTTCTTCAGTCCTTCGATTACAAGGTTGTTCACCTTGTCGTATACATCTGTTTTCATATATCTGTTTTTATTGATTAGTCTTCCCACTCTGTCCAAAAGAGTATTTCTTCGTCATATGCCCATTTCAGCAACTCATCATCTGTCATTGAAAGGAGGTGGGGTGGGTCTATCTCCCAATCGGCATAGAGCACACCATCGCCATCTTTCTGTGCATCAATGATGTCTTTGCGTAGTTCCGCAATCGTCACCTCTTGAGTGGATGTGTAGAACTCTCCATCGAGCCACACCCATCCTTCGTTCATTCCTTTGCCCGTTACGTAGCACATTCTTGCGTATTTCATATGTCTGTTTTTACTTATTTAGTTCCCTTACTCTGTTACTGAGATGGTCATCGTAGATGAACTGATTTAGCACATACTCCCTTTCAACCAAATCATCCCACCCACAAGTGAGTATCTCTGTAAACAAATCTTGTTGACTCCAATTCCCTGCCTCAGCTAACGCCATGGTGTTTTCGATGTAGTGATTCAACGATTGCATCTTCTCTTGAGATTTCTGCCTCTGTTCGGGGGTGTCGAGTTCCTCCCACGGGTTCATATAAATACGTTCCAATCTCTCTTCCATGAATTCTGTTGCGATATATATCATATGTCTGTTTTTAAACTTGTGTAAATGATTCTCCGTTCTTGTCGATGTCCTCCTTAATCTTGTCCACCAATTTGCGTAGATTCATTAGGTCGGTGGTCGGAAGCTGGAATGCAGCAATCTGCATCAAGTCGGCATAGAGGTAGCCATCAAACAACCCGTAGAGTTTGTTTTGAAAAAAGAAATCTCTGTTGTCGTTCATACCTACCTTGTCGATGAGTTGCCTCACCAATAGCATATCTCCTACGTTGAAGAGGTTGTGTCTGTTGAAATTCAAATGTCCACTCATTGTGTATCTGTATTGGTTAGTGCTATGGAGGGGATTCGAACCCCTTCGTGTTTACACTCTGTACTGCCCGTACCCATAGCCTTTGCTGTTGGCGAAGTGAGGTCGAGACCCTCACACTTATACCATTCTCGTAGTACCAACTGCTCTGTTGCATACGCCCCACACTTATACCTACTCATAGTACCAACTTGCGTTGGCGAAGTGGGTTCGAGATGCTATGCAACTTTGAATCTGCATCACCCGTATCATCCTTGTTAACGAGACTACCTTGGTAGTCTTGAGCCGTCTGTCATCCATTCAAAACAAAGACTTAAAGTTCACTGCAACCCTTGATTGCTCAAAGGCTCGGAGAATTTCTCAAGGCAGTTCTACATCTCACCAAACATTGCCCATCATTCAGTGCCGAAATCTATCGTATCGGTGGTGTTCCCCGTGTCCCGTTCGGTCACCTATTACCCTGCTCCAATGTCCCAAGGGGCATCGTATGTAAAGTGCTTCTAACACTCAGAGGGGGTGGTGCCGAGACACCCAAACTCAGTTGGTGTGTGGCTGATGTAGAGGTCCGTTGACCCTCGCATCCTTCTCCAATTGCACCCCACCGCAGGGTTTCTTCCTTTTATCCTCGTCTGTCTCCGATGCAGATTCACTCGTTTTTACTCCTGTCACTTTTCGGAAATTCGGGTTTGGCGTGTAGCACTCTCCGAAGTGTCCCTTCGTGGCTCCTCTGCATCCTCTCTTCGGAGGGCGGTCGGTGTTTCAGTATGTCAATGAACTGATACAATACTACGTAATGTTATTCACACTCACAAGGTTTATTCACATTTTAACACTATTTGTATGCAATTTTAACATTTACAATATGTAACTACTTGATCCTCAACGAGTTAAGTTTTTTGGTTAGATCTAATGTTAAAGAACCTCTCTTTTGCTTTAATAGGAAATCCTGCGCACGTGTGCTGCGTACGTGTGTGCTGGGGTGCACGTGGGTGTGTGTGCACGTGGGCGGTGCACGTGTACGTGCGTATAGCAAAAAGAATCCACACTACCAAATCACACCCCCCTTGATTATCAGGCAGTTACGAATTTTAACACAATTTGGGGATCGTTAACATTTCTAAGTGTCTGAGTATCAGGCATTTAGATTATCTTTTTTTCCGAGGGGTAGGATACCATAGAGAGGAGAAATGCTCTTAAAACGCACGTTTGACCCCTCAAATGGATTTTTGGATTACACAAGTTTTTCGTGTTAAAGTTTTGTTGGTAAAGTGTTAAAGTTTATCCGAGAAGGAAAACAAAGCCTATCGGAGAAGTAGGGTATTTGAGATGAGAGGTGAGGAGGTGGGTTTGATTCCTCTATAGATACGAGGACTCCCAAGAGTTAGCCTCGTCTAACTTTTTCCGTTGCCCTTGGCTAACGATTTCCCTTTGCCTTGTCTATGTTCATAGTGAATGGGCAGGACACGTGCATAAATAGGTAGTATGCATCGCAAGGTAGTATGTGCAAAACGCCAAAAGTCTATAGGATTAGTAGGATATTGCAGAGGGCTTGGGTTTCAGATTCCGTTTCGGTTTGGATTTCTTGTCGTGTTTATATTATATAATCCCACCCCTTAACATATCTCAACAAAACCTCTCATATGTTTTAGAAAACGATCACAGGAAGAGGAGATTTCTTTCATATGTTGTAGAAAATGGAGAAAGAAGCTGTATTCTAAGCCCAGAGAGGGATAGAAACAGCCTAAAGAACATGAAATCAGAGGACATACGCCCTCCAAATCCTCACTTTGCAATGTTTTGTGATACTTTCCTTTTGTGGTACGTCATTTGGGGTTTTTGGTTTAGTGCTTGTTACATCGCACCGTCATGTACGTATGTTTCTTGACAGAAACAAGGAAGAGTATTTCAGATTCCTTGGGCAAAGTTACAGCTTATTCTTCAGAATGTCAAGGGGGACACACGGAAATCTTTGATTTAGTATTTTTGTACCTCTAATTAACTGATACCCAAACTCATGGTGGTAAGCTTGAACAGATGGGACTTCTTCGATGAGCAGACAATTGGTAGTCTGATGATGGAAGGAGAAATCTTCTGTTACACACTGGAACTCCCTTGGAGAGAGAACAGACGAAACATAAGCTGTATTCCTATTGGTGATTATGAGGTGGAGAGACGTACGAGTGAGAAGTACGGAGAGCACTTCCACATAAAAGACGTTCCTGATCGGAGCTACATATTGATACATTCAGGCAACTTTCACAACCAAATAAGGGGATGTGTTCTCGTTGGTGAGGAGTTGGCAGACATTAACAAGGATGGTTTGCCAGATGTCACCAACAGTAAGAAGACAATGAAGATGTTGTTGGACAGATTGCCAGAGACATTTACACTACGAATCAGGGAGTTCAAAGAGAAAGGATAAGGTGAGGGCTAAGAAGAAAGAAGGAGACGATCTTCCTAAGGTTCCTTACGGATCCAAAGAGTATAGGCAAGCATACGAAGAAGGAAGGGTAGTGGGACAGATACTGCCTGAGGTGGATGTTGTGAGGAGTGGTGTCACTGGAATGGATAACCCTTATGTACAGGCAGTGCACCGTGGAACAGACAGAGCTGCACGTGTAATGTATGATGCAGCTAAGGTGGCTGGATATGCAGTTCCTTACACAAGACCTTTCATGCCCACCCTTGAGCTTGCAGAGGAGATGACAAGGAAGATGGCAATGGGCGAAGACTTTGATGCTGGCGATGTGTTCGATGCAGCAGTGGTGATGTTTGGTGCTAAGAAAATTAAACACGGCTCCACAGCAGCAAAAAAGATGTACAAAGGAATCAAGAGGGGTCAAGATGAGGTGGTAAAGACGGAAAGAGAATTTGCTGAGGCAAGGATGACTGAAAACAAAACAGACTCCTAATGAAAGGAAAGACACAGAGATACTACGACAACAATCCAAAGGCAAGAGCCAAGAAGCTTGAGTACGACAAGGAGTACCAAAAAGGAGGTAAGGTGGGGAAGAAGAGGACCAAGTACAGGGCAGAGCTTCAGAGGATCCGTAGGAAGGCTGCTAAGATGGGAATGAAGATAGAGGGACTGGATTACGATCACACGACAGGGAGGTTCATTCCTCAATCCATAAACAGGGCGAGAACCCCTGAGAAGAACAAAAGAAACAACAAATGAAATTAGGACTTGGACTTGATGTAAGAAAGGCATCAGCACCAGCTTTCAAGGGACTCCTTGATAAATTCACGGGGGCTGTAGCAGCATATTCCACAAGGAAGCTGACAGCCTCTCAGCCAAACATCCTCCCTGCTGACTACGGGGACGGAGCTGCTGCTGCCTATTCATTGAGGAAAGTGAAGGCTTCGTATTCAGGAAACTGCATTGACGTAAGGAGAAGCTCAGACAACACAACGTCCTCTATAGGATTCTCAGGGAATGAGCTTGACACAACAGCCCTTGAGGATTTTGTAGGTTCTGAAAACTTATTCTTTCCGAGCGAAACATTTACAGGGTGGGGAAACATCGGGGGGAGTACAATTACCTCCAATACCACAGAAACAGATGACCCATTTGGGGGCAGCAATGCCACCAAGGTAGTGGCGGGGTCGAGCGTTTTGATTTATGAAGGAACATTTACAAATGTGGTTCGTACACAAACTTTCTACGCAAAAGCGGGAACTTGTGAAACCTTTGGAATGTACTTTGGGAGTGGGTTTAATGCAACTTTCAACATTAGCGCAGATAGTCCATCCATTACCTCAACTAATAACACAACTGCAACTATAACGGCAGTAGGAGATGGGTGGTACAGGTGTTCTGCCACTTTAACATCTTTGCCTGCGAGTGATTATTACGCAGGGGTAAATTTTTCTCCAACAAGCGGCACAACTTTCTACATTTTTGGCGCACAATTAGAGGGGGGGACAAGTGCATCGGAATACAACAAGACAACCACGGGCATTGGAGGGGACGGAGCAGTAACAACTTGGTACGACCAAAGCGGCAACGGCAACGATGCGACCAACTCGACCGAATCCGAGCAGCCTCTTGTAGTGAGTGCGGGGACATTGGTTGAGGCGGACGGCAATGCAGCAGTTGACTTTAATCAAGATTTGAATCTGCAATTAAACTCGCCAATAGCTGCAAATGATGACTTTTT
>Ga0208767_1001173_pt1 | contig 20823 bp, 30 predicted proteins | sample VirMetDEL_Mar_21_FD_184514 | JGI IMG/M metagenome (GOLD analysis project Ga0208767, IMG submission 184514) | Aqueous microbial communities from the Delaware River and Bay under freshwater to marine salinity gradient to study organic matter... | ecosystem: Environmental > Aquatic > Marine >... | reverse complement strand
TTGATACTAGTTCTTATTCAGTAGGTGATAAATTATATCCTTCGGCTAGCACAGCAGGTGCTTTAACTAATACACAGCCAACAGGTTCAAATATTGCAATATGTGTGGCTACCGTTGCAACTAGCGCAACTAATGGAAAAATATTAGTTCATGCTAACAATATAGATTTAAATGCTAGTGGCTCTAGCGTTACGGTTGATTCAACTCTAAGCACAACCTCAACTAACCCAGTAGAAAATCAAGCTGTTACTAATGAAATAAACACAAAGCAAGACACTATAACAACTGCTACTGATATAATAGGGCAAACTATAATTATAGGTAATGATCAAGATAGAACTAGCATTTTTGGCCGCACAAGAATTGATGCAAGATTTACAGACTCTCTACAGCTTTCACATGTTGACATGACAAGCACGGCACAATATGCACTTAGTCAAGCAGCAACTGGAGTTACTTTTTTAAATTCATATAGTGAGCCTATTAAGTTTAGGTATAATGGTAGCCCAGCAGGAGAAGCGGATTCTTCAAGTATGAGGCATTATAGATTTGCGGGATATTTAAATGGAGATTTACAAATAAGTAAAACTGCTTCAGGCGATAGTTATTGTAACTGGCAAAACGGAGGACACCATATAGACGCTAGAAACAGCAACGGTACTGGAAGAGTTTTTTATATTAACTATTATTCAAACCAAGCAGTAATTTTAAAACGGACTTCTTACGGTTCTGACGAAAGAATAAAAGAAAATATAGAAGATATTAACGAGAAAGAAGCTTTAAACAAATTCTTAAATATTGAGTTTAAAAAATATAATTATATAGCGAGGAAAAACACAGATGAAAAAGTTTACGGAGTTATTGCACAGCAATTAAACGAAGTATTTCCAGAGGCAGTAGATACTAACGAAAGCCTAGCAGTTGGAAATATAAACTTGCTAGCTACTTTTGAAGGAAACAAAATAACTTTCAACGATAATAAAACAAGTGATTTAATACAAGTAGGCGTTAAAGTTCAATTAATGAATGAAGAATTTGTATTAAGAGAATTTGAAGTTACTGAAATTATAGATGAGTCAACTTTTATAGTAAATGATGAGGAGGATTTAATAACATCAATTAGTGGTAAGGTAGTTGGAACTATAGTAGATGATTTTCACACTGTTAATAAGCATGCAATATGGACTTTATCGGCAGCAGCTTTACAAGAGACTTATAAAGAGTTGCAAGAAGAAAAAGAAAAGGTTAGCGAGTTACAATCTATAATTAACAATTTTTCTAATCCTCATTATGGAAAAATTAGCAGATTTGTAAGCTTAGATATTGAATGCACAAACTCATGGCAAAACCAATTATACCCTGATTTTAATGGCGGTTTATTAAATGATATAGAAAGTTATGAGTATGCAACGCCTACATCCGCAATTAATTCTGGGTTTAAAGTTTTAAAAGACGGATATTACAAGGTTAGTTATACAATAGTAGCAACTAACAAAACGTATAGTAATAGAGCTAATTTGTTTATTAAGTTGTTAAAAAACAATATTAGTTTAGTTAGTAACAAGGGGCAATCTTATATATATAATAGGCACTTTAAATATAGTAAAAGTGGTTCGGCTAGTAATCAAACAATAATTTATTGCAAAAAAAATGACTGCTTAAAATTGAATATTACTATAGCAAAAAATGCAGCGGTTTTTGATGATAATTTAAAAGGAATTAATATTGATGCAGGGAGCGAGATAAATATTGAGTTTTTAGGATAAATAATAATAAATAATAATATTAACTATATAAATAGGTAGAATATGAGTTTGGAAAAAAATTTACATAGTGTTGAATTAACTGAATTGTATCAAAATGTTTTAGAAGCAGGTACAAATTACGATAATTTAGACACTACTTTTGCAGAATTAGAAGAATCTTTAAAGCTTAAATTAAAAAATAGAATTGATTCTTTAAAAGCTAATATAGAATATGAAGAGCAAGCAAGCGATGAAGAAAAAGCACAAATTGAAGCTTGGTACATTGCGGCGACAGAATAATTGATTAAAATAACAAATTAACTAAGCAATAAAACTATGTTTAGCATTAACAATATAGATTATAAAATAGCTCCCGTTAATTATATTCTTAGTATAGATTCAAGTGTTGAACCTATAACTTTAGATTATGTAAAAGATTATTTAAGAGTTTCTGGCACGGATGATGACACTTTACTAAGCGATTTAATAACTACTGCCCGAAATTACGGTGAAAAATATATTGGTAGAGATTTTATAAACAAAACTTACTTTTGTTATTTAGATTGTTTTCCTAATAGCTTTCATTCAATAGAGCTTAGAAAGTCAAAGCTTCAATCTATTGCATCAATAGAGTATTATAAAGATGATGTTTTAACAACGGTTGATAGCTCAATTTATTATTTTACTGATGAAAGTGAATATTCAACAATTAATTTAAAAACTACTGAAGGCTGGCCAAATGATGCAGACGACAGAAAGCAAGCTGTTAAAATTACTTTTATTAGTGGTTATGGAGCAACAGCTGAGGACGTGCCTCAAGGAATAAAATCAGCAATGCTTGCGCATATTGCAAATATGTATGAAAACAGAGGCGATTGCATGGATTGCGACACAGCATTTAAAAACTCAAAATCAAGCTCTTTATATGCACCTTACAGGCTAAGTAAAACAATGTTTGAGGCTATCAATGGCTTGTGGTAAAATATCGAGGAACAAAAGAAAAATCTGCATATCATATTATGATAAGAAGATAATTATTCAAAAACCTACTTACACGCCAAGCAACGCACCTAATACAAACGCAACGGCAGGATTTAGCAACATCAAGGAAGTTTGGGCTTTTGTCAAAAGTGTAAATCCATTCTCACCTCAAAACAGCACTAATAATAATTTGCAGACAATTACAACAGAGTTTTATGTAAGGTATGATTCAGGGATTATTATAGATGACACATTATACATTGAGTATAATTCAGAAAAATATCGAGTTACACAGATTGATAATATTGATTTAAAAAACGAAACTTTAGTTTTTAGAGCTATAAAAAGAGGGGACGAGGCCAAGCTTGCAAACTTAAGATAATGATTTTTGTAAAAAAAACCTCCGACAAAATAACTAATCATTTAAAGCAATCTTCTACCAAGTTTCATTATGGAGCAAGAAAAGGCTTTGATATAAACGGGCAGATGCTTGTAAAAAGTCTGAGGCATGAAATGACTCACGGAAGAAAAACAGGGCGCACATATAAAATTTATAGAGGTATAGGAGGAAGAGCTTTGAAAAGACCAAGACTCCATGTAGCATCAACAAAAGATGAGTTTCCAGCAGTGATCACAGGAAAGCTTAGACAATCAGTAGATTATAGAGTTTTAGGCAGCACCAAAATGAGATTTGGAGCTGGTGATGGTAGTATGGAATATGCAAAGATTCTAGAAGCAAGAAATGAATATCTAAAAAAGACTTTTATAAATCATAAAAGTCAGTTTAAAACTAATCTAAACAGACAAATTAAAAAGGCTTTAGGGTTTAAATAATGCAAGGTTCAAATATAACAAATAGATTAAAAGAAATTGTTGGTAAATATACGGACGACTTTAGCACAATTATTAACGTTTCAAGCTTAACCAGAACTTCAACAACAGCAACTTGCACAACAGCAACAGATCATAATTTAACAACAGGTGATTACATCACTATAAGAGGAGCGACAAATCCTATTACATTAACTTCATTAACAAGAGAGGGAAATGTTGCCACAGCGGTTGCAAGTGAAGCAACGGAATTATCAGACCCTATTAAATACGCTCAAGGAATTAGAGATTCTTTAACTGTAACAATATCGGGTTCAACGCCAACAGATTACAATGGGACTTTTAAGCTTTTATCAGTATCAGACGATAGATTGACTTTTACCTTTGAAATTTTGGAAACGCCTATAAGTCCGGCTACAGTTGCAGGTTATTTTTTGCAACCAGATTATGATGGTTATAATGGCTATAAACAAATTACAGTAATAGATAACACAAGTTTTAGTTATGATGTAGTAGATAGTTTAAACACGCCTGCACAAGGAACCATTGAGGTTTCTTCGCAAACAAGAATCGCGTGGGCTGCCACAGCGGAAAGAGCGGAGCAATTTTATACCTCTGATAGTATAACAACAAGCTATGAGAATTATATGTTTGTAGTTCTGGGGAGTAAGGCAGTGTATAAAGATGGGACTATTGCTAGTGATATAACCTCTTCTATTGAACAAAGCCAAGATTATTTTTTTCAGGCTGCTCAAGATTTTTCTATATACTTGTATATACCAAGTGAAAATGAAGTGTTGGGAGGGTTTGCATCTGATAAAGCTAGGGAATACGAAACTTTCATTTTAAAAAGTATAGCTAATTATAAGTTTGAAAGCGTTTTAACAGAGTCTTATTATGAGCCAGTCAATTATGTAGGAAATGAGGCGGATATTTATAATACTGCTTATTACGTCCATAGATACGACTTTACAGCACTTGGTTACGTCCAGCAAGAAGATACAATTGACTTAAACCCTGGCGTGCCTCTAAAAGCAATTGATGGAACTATTAAAGATAAAGACCTTGAATTTAAACCTAGCTTTTAACAAACTACTTTTTTTACACATATTTTAAATGGCGTTTTTAACGCTTTTTGATAATCTTATATTAATAATTGGCTATACGTTTATGAATTTAACAATACTTAAAATCATTACTCACAAAGGCATTAAATATTTACCAAGTCAAAAGGTAAGTGTTAAGTGTGATGATTACGGTATTCCTTTAGACTCATTTTGGAGAAAAAGGCTAAAAGATTCACAAATAGATAATTGCCTTGAAATAACAAAAACCAAGAAAGGTAAATAATGGGTTCTTCTTTTCCTTATCTAACAGCAAATTTACAATCTGCACAAACTGCAGCAACTCCTGGAGATCGTAGAATACTTTTGATAGGTCAAAAAGTTGGTGGTACAGCAACAAGCGGAGCTTTAGAGCAAGATTTTTTAAGTGATGCAAATTTTAATGATAAATTTGGTAGAACTTCACAAATAGCAAAGGCAGGAAGAGCTATTATAAAAGAATTGTCAATATCTAGAATTAAACCAACAGTTGATGCTATTGGGCTAGATGACAACGGTTCTGGGGTTGCGGCTACTGGTCAGGTCGCTTTCTCGGGAACTTCAACAGAGGCAGGAACAATAATTGTTTATGTTGACTCTTTAAATAGAAAATACTCTTTGACAGTTGCGAGTGGTGATACTGCAGCAACAATTGGTGCAGCTCTTGAAACTGCAATAACGGCTGATACTGATGCAGTTGTTACAGCTTCTAATTCAACTGGTACAGTAACTTTAACAGCGGTTAATGATGGAACGCAAGGAAACACAATTGGAGTTCAAGTCGATGGCACTGTTGCGGGAATTACAACAACAATTACAGCTTTTAGCGGTGGAGCTACTGATCCAAGCTTAACAGGTTTATTTGATGTTATTGATGGCATAAAATACTCAACTATTATTTACCCTCATGAATGGGGAGTAAGCGATTTAACTACTGAAACTGAGTCAAGATTTAATGTAGATAATAAAATATTAGATGGACTTGGTATTGCTTGCGAAACTAATACTTACGCAAATATTAACACAAACGCAGACTCTTACAATCAAAAAACACTAGGTTATATCGGAAATGCAAAAATTTCTGATACTAACTATGAAGGCGGTGCAATTTTTGAAAGCCCTTTGGTTATTGCTGCTAGGTTTGGAGCTTTAAGAGATTTAAGACTAACAGTCGGAGCAAACACTAGTTCAATTGTTACCAATGGTCAAAATATCGGAGGTTTCTTTTTTGGTGGTATTCCTTATCACAATACGCCATTTAAAAACCTTCCAGTGATTAAAACTGGTTATGACTTCACAGATGTTGAAGCAACTGAACTTGAAAGCTCAGGAGTTACTTTGTTAAGAAATAATCCAGCTAATACAGTTTTAATTTGTAATGAAGCGGTTACAACTTACAAAACAGACACTTTAGGCGCAACTGATACAACTTACAAATATATAAATTTCTTAGATACTCTTTCAATAGTTAGAGAATATATTTTTAACAATTTAAAAGCAGATCTTAGCCAGCACATATTAACTACTGGCGATCTCATAGCAGGTCGACCAATGATAAACAAAGAGGGTTTTGTTGCTATAATGATGGGCTATTATGCAACGCTTTCAGGATATAATGGCGACAATTCATATGTTTTATTAAGATCAGGTAGTGAAGAAAAAGACGATTTTAAAGATTCTTTGGACAGCGTAGCAATAACACTAAGCACTGGCACGATCACGGCCGAAAGCATAGCTAATATTGTTTCGCAAGTTCGAAATATAACTATAAACTTTACACCAACATTTGAGTAGGTTTTAAAATGGCAAAAGAAAAACAAGGTTCATTAACTATTAATACAAAAGTTATTAAATATGAAGGTAGAGTCAAGATACAGCCAGGATCAGCGACAAGGACTGGCTATCCTCAAGTAAACGGTTCTTTAGTTGTTATTGAGGATATAAGCACAAACATATCTAAAATTATTGTTCCTATAAGAGTGACCCCAGAAAGTAACAAAACTTTTGATGAGTTCTATAATAACGATGATAATAACATTATTACATTTAGAGATAAAAACTACTCAGGTTGCTTTATGGAAGTTTTGCCAGAAAGAGAAGACACGGAAGTTGTTGAATATGTCTTTATGGGAAATCCTGAAGCCTAAAGGAAGGGTACCCTGGTCAAGACATAATAGTTTAAAAAATCATTAAGAATTATCCAAAATACAAAACTTTGTATTGCAAAGCATATTATAAACAAAAAGACAATTTTTTTGGCTAGACCATTAAGGCATTGCATCAACTCTTGGTTTTCAGCTTCCTGCATATCTATTATTGATTGATACTTAATCTCCAAATCTTTTATTACTAGCAAAGTTTCATGATTAATAGTTTTTGAGTCTTTGTATATCTTAATAATGTTTTTTATAGCTTTGGTTTTGCTATTTTTGTTTTTACTTTTAGTTGATGTTTTTTTTGCAACTAAATCAAAAACTTTGCCAACTACATATTCAGCTCCAACAACCTTGGCAGCATTTTTAAATAATTTAAACATTGAATAACTTGAAAAGTTAATATTATATTGTATATGATAACATTAAAATATGCTTATATAAAGCATTATTAATTTAAAATTACTGCATATTATGACTCAAGATATTGTTGAATTTAAACTAACAACACCAATAAAAATTCAAGCTCAAGAGGATGGAAAGAATATTTTTAAAGATATAGAAACTTTGTATATGCAAGCACCATCTCAAAAGCAAATGAGAAGTAGTTTAAAATTAAGACAAAACTTTATGAAGACTTTCAATAGCTTTTTAAATATTGCAAATGACAAAAATAGCAAAAAAGATAATAGAGAGCAAGAACAAACTGTAGAGGATAAAGAAGACAAGCTAGAAGACGGTTTGCTTCCAGCAAAAGAAATAATAACCATTTTAAATTTTGGTGACCAAGACTTAGAAGAGTTTTATAATATTTGTTATGATTTTGTACTAAGCAATAATCTAGTTTTTGCAGACAAGTCTTTAATGACAGCTTTTAATTCTAATGATTTAGACAAACTATCTTTTAAAGATTACGAATTTTTGGCAGCTACATATATACAGGTTTTTTTTACTCAATACTGGGTTTAGAAAATTTTGATAAAAATTTAGAAGATATTATCTTTGATATATCTTATTATTATAATGGTGGAATAAATATAGTGTGGCTTGAAAATCAGCCATATACAAAAGTCTTGCGTGTTAAACAGCATTTAATTAATATATTAAAGTCACAACAGAAACAAGATAATGGCTTTTGATACTTCCTTTATAATAAATTTAAAAGATAATTTATCGCCAGAATTACGGAAAATCTCAAATAATTTAGAAAATACAGAAAGAAAGGTTGCAGGATCAACAGGGAAAATGGGAGGAGCTTTTAAAAGGCTTAGCAGTAAAATTGACTTAGCAGGTAGTTCGATGAGAGCTTTAAAGATTAGTTCTACTGCTGTGGCGGCGGGTGCTGCTGCTTCTGTAGTAGCATTTTCTAATATGGAAAAAGGTTTAGTTAATGTTAAAACTTTATTGGATAAAAACACGCTAGCAAAATTTTCTGATGATTTAGAAAATATGCAAAACAAAGCTGTTATGGCTGGATTTAGTATAGAAGATACAAACAAGGCTTTATTTGATAATGTTTCTGCAATTGGCATGTCCGCCTCTGCTATAAATGTTTTTGAACAAGCGCAAATATTAGCGAAAGCAGGAGTAACAGATTTGGGAATTGCAATTGATGGAGTCACCTCTGTAGTTAACGCCTACGGAAAAGAAACAACAAATGCTAAATTTGTAGCAAACGCCTTTTTTACAGCTCAGAAAGCTGGAAAAACGACAGTAGAAGAATTGGCTTCTACGATTGGTAATGTAGCATCAAACGCAAAATTGGCAGGCTTAACTTTAGAGGAAACACTGGCAACTATTTCAGCACTTACAACTGGTGGTATGTCAACATCCGTGGCAGTTACAGGCTTAAAGGGTGCAATAGCTGCATTGATAAAACCATCTAAAGAAAGTGAAAAATATTTAAGGGCAATGAATATTCCTTTTGGTGCTGCAAATATAAAAGCTGAAGGCTTTACAAATGTTTTAAAAAGGTTAATTGAAGCAACAAAGATATATGGAACAGATGCTCTTGCAAAAGCAATCCCAGCACAAGAAGCATTCACTGCTATTTCTGCACTAGGTGAACAGCAATTAGCATTGTTAAATAATACAATATTAAATATAAACAAAGACTTTAGAGATGGCACTGGAATGCTAGAGGCTTACGGTATGCAGATTGACACAACAGCGGACAAATGGTCAAAATTTACAGGGTCAATAAAAAGCGTATCTTCTAGCTTTGGAAAGATGATAACGTCTTTTTTACCTTTAGAAAGTGCAACTAATAAGCTTTCAAAATTTGCAGAGCTATTGTCTTTTTATAATCAAAAAGAAGAGGCAATAGAAAGAAGAAAGTCTAAAATCAGCTCTCGAATATCTGATAATCTAAAAGATAATATTATTAATCAAAATATTAACGCAAATGTTAATTCAATTAAAGAGGCTAAAATGAAAATAGATTTTGCCTTTAATAACATGCCACAAGGTATGAATGCTAAAATTTCTACTGATAAAAACAATGGCTTAAATGTAGGAGCTAATTCAATTACTGGCTCATTATGACTATTTTTAATATTGCCAAATATCCACAAGCAAAATTTAGAGATATAGAGTTTCACTATCAAGACAGCTCAGTGCAAGGCGGCAGAAAAACTGTTACTCATGAATTCCCTGATACAAATACAAGATATGTTGAGGATTTGGGTAAGTTAGAAAAAACTTTTAATATAAACGCCTTAATCGATATTACTAGTAATAACAAAGAGTTAGATTCCTTTGTTAATGCTTTAGAAAAAGAAGGGGTCGCAAGTCTCACACATCCCGTCTATAAGAAGCAAGATGTAGTTGTCAAAAATTATGTTATTAATGACTCTATTAGAGAGTTAGGTATTGTAAAAGTTAATGTAGTCTTTGAAAAAGCAAGTAAAAACAAATTTCCAGAGCAACAAGAGTCAAAAACTGGTAAACTTACAAACTTAAAAGCAAGCCTAGCAAGCTCACTTAATGAAAAGTTTGGAGATAGTTTTAAAAGCGTAAAGGGCAATATTGAAAAGTTTAGAAATGGCGTTAAGGCCATAAAAGCAACAAGTAGAGAAATAAAAAGAGTTACCTCGTTAATAACTGGGGCGGCTAATGAGTTTAATGATGCTGTTACCTCTTTAAATGAACTCGTTAATGATGCTGGGGCTTTAGTTCAAGCTCCTAGTGAATTAGCTGCAAAGCTGGGAGCGTCATTTGATAATATTGGATTTGCCTTTGAAAATGCTAGTGATTTGTTTAATGTTACTAAGCTTTTAACTCCTTTCTTTGCAGCCTCAGAAGATAGCCCCGTTGGTTCTTCTTCAACTTCTTTGGATATAAAAAGCAATCAAGCTTTAATTAATGACTATGTAAGCTCAACAGCCTTATCAATTGCCTATGAACAGTCAACTTTAATTAATATTACTGATTTAGATCAACTAAATCAAATTAAAGAGTCTTTGGAGTCTTCTTTCAATTCTTTGTCAGATACTTTAGATAGAGATATTTATAATATTTTATTAGAAATGAGAGCGGAGGCTAACAGCTATTTAAACTCGTTGCTTTTGTCATTACCAAGAATTGTGGAAATTGAAACTCAAGAAACTAGTTTATCAAGCCTTGTATATAGTATATATGGAGACTTGGAAAACAAAGAGACTATTAAAGATTTAAATAAAATTAGAGATACAAGCAGAGTTTCTGGAACAATTAAAGTTTTAAGTTATGGCTAATAATATATTTTTTGAAATTAATGGAGAAAGATATTTCGGCTTTCAAAATGTAGTTGTTGAAAAATCATTATTAAATTTATCATCATCTTTTACAGCTACGCTTGTATCAAAAGAAACAGTTGATCAAACAAGAACAAATCTAAATCCAATTAAAATAAAAGATAGCGTAGCCATTTATATTGATGATGATCTGGTTTTAACTGGTTTTGTTGAGGTTTTAAATGTTGTATATGATGCCTCAAGTCATATTATAGAAATTGCAGGACGTGATAAAGCTTGCGATTTAATAGATAGCAGCGCAACGCCAAGCAGTTATAACAATATAACAACTGTAACAAAGTTAATTGAAAAAGCTTTAAAAGATAACGGGTTTTCAGATTTAAAGGTAAGTAAATCACCGTCAAATTTAGATGATAGTTTGGAGGATGGAGAAAAAATACAAGTTGAGCTAGGAGAAACTATATTTAGTTTTTTAGATAGATATGCAAAAAAAGCGCAAGTATTAATAACAACTAATAATGAAGGAAATTTAGTAATTACAAGAGAAGGAATTGAAGCCGCAAATAGTGATTTAATTAGCTTAAAAGGTAATGCAAAAAACAATATCTTTTCTGCTAATATGAGCCTTAATACATCTGATAGATTTAATGAAATTAGCATATTTGCAAATGATACAAATACAAGCTTTGACAAAACAACAGTAAATCAAAATGCCGTTGCTTATGATGCAGATATAAGAGAGACTCGAAAAATTATAATATTACCTCAAGAAACTAGCCAAGCAAAGATTTTAAAGCAATCTGCACAATGGCAAGTAAACGTAAGAAGAGCGAAGGGGATAACTTATCAATGCACGGTAGTTAATTTTAGAGATGAAAATGAAGAGGGTAATTTATGGCAAGTAAACAGCTTGGTAAATGTGATAGATGATAAATGCGGTTTAGACTCTCAGTTTTTAATATCCGCTGTTAGCTTCTCAAAAAGCCTAGAGGGAAGCTTTACAGCTATTAAATTAGTCAATAAAGGGTGTTTTTCTAATGATCCTTTAAGTTTAGTGCAAGATGAAATAGGGACGGGCTTTTAATTTAAGCAAAAACTTTTGTTTGGCCAGTGCTATTGATTGTCACTGGGTAAGTTCCAGCACTAGAGCCGCTTGGAATTGTAACGCTCATGCTTGCATTTTGATTTAATACTAAGGAAGTCGCGTCTCCTAGGTCAATCTTTGTTCCTTCAATTGTCACATTACTAGAACATTCAACTTCAATATCACCATTATTTTTAAAGGTTATTTTGTTAGTGTTATTTTTAAAGTTACCAATTGCAACTTCATTACTTTGAACATCGGTGGGTTGTAAAGTTGGATTGTATGGAAACCCAAAGGCGTTATTGCTTGACCCACTTGGCAAAATTAACAGAATCAAACTTCCAGTTGATACATTGCTTTGCATATTAGAGAAAAAGCCATAAGGATAGAGCATTAAAACATCATCAATAATTTTTCCAGTTTTAACTTGAACTTGCGCTCGATTGCCATTGTCAATCATTCTTACTAAATAGCCTTTTAATACTTCCATTTTCTTAAAAATATTTTATTATTAGTGTAACAATTCTTTCTAAATATGGCAATAGATTTGAAAATTACTCAAAACACTAGCGGATCGTTTGATATTAGCTTTGAAAATGGTGATTTTAAAAGTATTGATGACCTGGAATCTGCTTTGTTAATGTCTATCTATTACAAACAAAGAGCAAGTGAGGATTTAGTGCAAGTTCCACAATATAGACAAGGCCATTTTACGGACTTGTTTAATACAGATACAAATTATCAAGTTGGGAGTTTAGCATGGTATTTTTCAGAACAAAGAAAAATAACTGAACAAAATACAAGCTTGCTTGAAGACACCATTAAAAACGATGGTTTACAATGGTTAATTGACGACAATATAGTTGATGATGTTTCGGTTGAGGCTACAATAAGTAACTCACAAATCACACTCAATATTGCTTTAAAGCCTAAAAATGAGCAAAACAGCAAATATTACCAACTTTTTCTAAATACATTTAATTAAAACAATGACAATAACAAGGCCTTCATTAAGTGAAATAAGATCAAGATTAATAACTGATTTAATTCAATCAGTTAATACAGGGGTCTCAGATACCTCTAAGCATATTGACCCAAATATCAGAAATAGCCTAATAAAGGGCTTTGTTGATTCAATGACCGCAGGCTTTGATGAGAACTTTGACTCAATAGAAACTTTACAGAAAGATCTTTTTCCATATTCAACAGAAGATGAAGACGTGATTTTAGATTGGGCTGCTACCTATGGAATTACAAGAAAGACAGCAACAAATGCAAGCGGACTAGTTACATTTTCAGGAGATGCCACGACCTCAATTCCCTCTGGCACTGAACTACAAACAGCTTCAGGTTTAGAATATACAACACAAGCACTAGGCACTGTTTCAAGCAATATTGTCAATATAACTTCATTAACAAGGTCAGGCTCTTTAGTTACAGCGGTTACAGCCTCAGATCACAATTTGGCAAGTGGTATTGAAGTGACAATAAGCGGAGCAACAGAAACTGATTACAATATTACGTCAACTATTACAGTAACAGACACAGATGCTTTTACTTATGAATTAACGACAACACCGACTAGCCCTGCAACAGGAAGCCCGCAAGTTACTTTTGTAACTGCAAGCGTAGAAGTTCAATCAAGTGAGGTTGGTTTAGATTATAATGCTGTTTCTGGTACTGAATTATCTTTAATTAGTCCAATTAGTGGCCTAGATAGCAATGCTTTTGTTCAATATACAGAAATTACAGGTGGTACAGACTTAGAAACTACAGAGGAGTTAAGAACTAGAATAAATGAAAGAACTGCAAATATGGCTGCACCTTTTACACTTGCTGGCCTACCTTCATTTATTAAAGAGAATAATTCGGGAGTGACTAGGGTCTGGGTTCAGGTTGCCACGCCTTCACCTGGTTATACTTCAATTTACTTTACAAGAGATAATGACACTAATATTTTACCAAGCTCGGCCGAGGCTTCCGAAGTTAAAGAATCTATAACAAACGATGAAACTGGAATATTACCTGCCAATATGTCAGAGAGTTCATTGACTGTTAGCGCGCCAGTTGGTGTCAGTGTTGATATTACTTTTACTGCATTAAGTCCAAACACTAGCGATATGCAAACAGCTATTACATCTTCTTTATCTGATTTTTTTAAAAACAATACAAACGTAAATGAAAACGTAACTCTTGATAATATTAAAAGAATTATCTCAAGTACTTTTGATAGCTCAGGAAATATTCCAATTTATACTTTAAGCGCACCAAGCTCTGATATTTCTATTTCAAGTGATGAGCTGGGTATATTAGGCACAATTACTTATCCTTAGTTTATGAGCAATTATTTAAAAACTAGAACAACTCAAGAGCAAGCTGATGTTTTGGCCTCCTATTTGCCAGACAATGCTATTTTTGCAGAAAAGAATAATTTAGATTCAAATTATAGAAAATTATTAAATGGCCTTGCTCTTGAATTTAAAAGGCTGAGAAATGTAATTAACTCTATTAGATCAGATTTCTTTCCAGAAAATACAACAGAATTTATTGAAAACTGGGAGGCTCAATTAAATATTCCAGATGAGTGTATTGATGTCTCAACAGATATTTCTGAAAGAAGAAATAATTTAATGCTTAAATTAAATGGTGTTAATGCGACAACAAAAGAAGATTTTGAAGCAATGATTGCGGCTGCTGGAATTGATGCAACAATATCTAATGCTGTAGATCAAGCTAGCTTACCTCTTACGTTGCCATTTCTGTTAGTTGATAGTGATCATGCACCCTTTACAATAATCGTTAACCTAGATGCAAGTTTAGAGCCTTCAGGGCTGCCTTTAACGTTACCTTTTACTTTATCAAGCCAAGCACCCTCCAATATTGAATGTCTTTTAAAAAAATATATTCCTGCACATTGCCAGGTAATATTTAGATATTCTTAAGAAAAAAAAGCTTAAATTTTTAAAAAGAAAATAATTTTGATTAATGTATTATTACACTAATTAAGGTTTTTCTATGGCTAAGTTCGATACAAAAGTTACTGGCAATCAAGTTGCTCCTGATGAGTATAATAATATTGTTGTTGGTGTTAAAAACGTCATAACAAGCTCAGATCAAACAATAGATACAAGTAACACTCAAATCACGAAAGGTATTGCTGATTATGCGGCGGTCGGAACTTTTTACACTGATAGTGGGGCTGCAAATGCTTATGTTTTATCTAGCATTGGATCAAGATTAGCACCAAATGCTTATGCTGAAGGTATGGAGATAAGATTTAGAGCAGGAAATTCAAACACTGGGGCTTCAACTGTAAATGTTGCAGGTTTAGGACTCAAAAACATAAAAAAAGCGGACGGTAGCACTGATATTGAAAGTGGTGATATTTCAACAGATTATGACACTAGAGCAAGATATGACGGTACTGTTTTTAGATTATCAAGTTTTAGCGATGTTAATAATTTTACAGTAAATGGCAAATTTAATACAAGTGGTAGTGCGCAAACTATATCAAGTGGAGCAATAACTTATAATCAGTTAGTTTGTAATTTAAGAGGTGAGGGAAACCTGGATGATACTTTAACCACTATTAATGGTGGAACTGCTGGAGATATAATTATCTTAGGCATGGGAGGTAGTGAAGATATTACCATAGATTCTGGGGCTGGAAATATTATAATGCGTAACAATATAGATAGGCATTTAACAAGTGCTGGTGATAAAATGACTTTGTATTATGATGGTACAAATTGGACTGCTTTAGCTATTGAAAGTACTCAGGATTTCTTATTTTCAAGTGCTTCTAACGGCTATCAATATTTACCTAGTGGTTATATTATGCAATATGGGGTAGTAAGTGTAGGAGCTAACTCAACTGTAACAGTTACTTTACCTATAGCATATAATTATAATAATAGAGGTGCTTACGGAAGTTTAAATACTTTGGTTGACAGAGGCGAGCCAGCACAAGCTGTTGTATTAAGTTTATCACAAATACAAGTAAGAAATTCAAATCCTGGCACAGATAGTATAAGATGGTGGTCAATAGGTTATTAGGAAAAATTATGACAAAAACAATAAAAGTAAAATACAATCAAGAAACAACAAGAGTTGAAGGTTATTATCCTAGCTTTACAAAATATAACAACATTGTTATTGATGAAGATGCAAAGACAATAGATGGCTCGCCATATATTGAGGTTACAGAAGAAGAACATCAAGCAGCTTTAGAGCTAAATATAGCTGCTGTTGTAGATGGCAAATTAACAGAATATACCAAAACCGATCAAGAATTAGTAGAGGAGCTTAAAAACTCTAAATTGGCAGCATGCAATTCTTATCTAATAGCTACTGACTGGCAAGCAATAAGAAAAGTAGACTCAGGCGTAGATATGAAAGAAGGGGTTGCAGAAAATAGAGTTTTGGCAAGAAGCTTACAAGATGATATTGAAAATGCTACTAGTCTTGAAGAACTAGAATTAATAAATACTGAGTTTGATGACTCTTAGTTTTGAATACGTTTTATCAATTCTTTTAACATGTTTGGGTGTACTTGTTTTTAGGTACATTAAAAAAAACGATGACAGGTTACAGGACTTAGAAAAAGAAATAGTTTTAATTAAACAAAGTTATGCTTCAAAGGCAAATATTAACGATGGAATAAACAATCTTGAAAAGCAATTTGATATCAAATTCGATTCTTTAAAAAACACAATAAACATATATCAAGCAAAGCTTACAGAGAAAATAGACGATAATTATAAATTCTTAGAATCACAATTTTCTCCAAAAAAATAAGTTTAAATAATTTAGTCTTTTTTTAATTAACTTTAGCTCATTTATTTTATTCTGAATTAGCTCTATTTGTTTTTGATCAATATCAACAAGAATTTTCTCTCCTAAATCTTTGTAAAGAGCCAAACGCTTTTCATAAGAGGAAATATTCTGATTTATTCTTTTTATTTCTAAATGAATTACAACTAAACTGAACATTTACTTTTAACTAAATTATGTTTATTATTAAATAATAAATTCAACTAATTAGCAAATAATATGAAATATTTAACAAACGCAGCAAAAGCAATACTTAAAGCTATAATGATCTCGCCCGTTAAAGTTGTATGTTATGAAGTAGGAAGAATAGCAATAGTGGCCATGCTTACAAAAATAACAAAATCGACTAAAAATGATTTAGACGACAAAATTACCAAACCAATAATTGACGCATTGAAAGCAAAGAAAAAAGATGCCTAGATTTTCGAAAAAGTCAGACAATCAATTAAAAACATGTGACATAAGGCTGCAACTTTTATTTAACGAGGTTGTAAAGCATTATGATTGCAAAATATTAGAGGGTTACAGATCAGAAGAAGACCAATTGCAACTATATGAAAATCGTCTTTCAAAAGTAAAAAAAAGCAAACATAATTTAGAGCCAAGTTTAGCTGTGGATGTTTCACCGTATCCAATACCTCTTGAATGGGGTGTCTCAGATATAAAAGAAATGTTTAAATTCTATCATTTTGCAGGATATGTGAAAGGTATAGCAAACGCTCAAAATCTTAAAATTAGATGGGGCGGTGATTGGAATGGTGATAATGATTTTAATGATCAAACTTTTAATGATTTACTGCATTTTGAAATCAATGTTTAAATCTGGATTTTTTTTTATTAAAGGTTGCAACCCTTCCCAATTATTGAGCAAAAAAATATCATTATAATCTAGCAAGATTGTTAAAGAGTCAGAATTATTAAAACTATAATTAAAAAAGTTAAATACATTATTTTTCGATATATTTTGTATCTTTTTGTCTTTCACTTTTTCCACCATTTAAAATTTGCAAATTATGGTCAAAGCTTTGCAAGACTATTTCTGTAATATAGGAGGTTTTATCAAACTTATCCTTATATGACTTTGTTTCAAGCTTACCCTCTAAATAAGTTAGATTGCCTTTTTTTAAGTAATTTTCAACAAAATTGATTAAGCTAGGCTTGTTAATTCTTACTTTGTAAAACTGAGCCTTTTCTTTTTTCTCATTGGTCTTTTTGTCATAATATTTCTCATTAATTGCAACGTCAAATAAGGCTATTTTGCCACCATTGTCAAAAGTTCTTATTATGGGATCTTTTGTCAACCTACCTATTATAATTACTTTGTTAATACTTCCCATTCTATACCTATTTATTTGTTGTTATGTTATTATTTCCACAAGCTCAATATCTGGATAGCGTTTTAGAAAAAGCTTTTTCCTGATTGTGTAAGCGTCTGTAATAGTTGGCTTTGACTTTACCTCTAAAATCTTTTTTTGGCTATTCTCTATATAAGAAGCCTCTGGAGTATAAGTTATTGCTCTTATCGCCTTTCCTTTACTATCTCTAAAAGATTCTTGTAGCATATATTTGGGCTTTATTTCTAAAGATGATATAAAACCCTGCTGCTCTTTTATCATAAGGTTTTTTATATGCTTTAACTCTGCTTTTGAGTCGAATACTTCATTTTTATAGATAACTTTTTTATTTCTATATTTGTTCTTGTAATTTTTCATAATTTAATCATTATATAATGACTCGCATATCTCATCAAATCTCATAGCATTTTTGAGGAACAGGGGAGTTTACTCCCTTGTTCATTTTTAATATAATTTTAAGCAAACCAAGCAAATCTAAATTTCTTTTGTAAAGGCACTTGAGGCAAAAGCTATTATAAAAAGCTAGAGCTTCATGATACGTTAATTTGTACACAAAAGAGATGTAAGAGACCAATATTTTTTCCATGATGTTTTAGTGATTAAGTTATTAAAAAAAAGCAGTGTTAAATTACTGCCATTTTGTAAAAGTAGTCGTTTTCGTTAGATTCTTTTAAATAGCTTTGATAATCATTATGCAAGTCTTCTAATGCCTCGTTAATTCTATCAGTAAGTTTAAATCTCTGATCAGATTCGTATGATTGTACCTTTTTTTCACAATTAGAAACAATTAAAGCCTGATCTATTGTAGAAATGGCATTAACACCTTTTTCAAAAAGATAATTAGAAAAGCTATCAACAAGTTTTGTTTCTGTATCTTCAATCCAAAAAAAGTTTTCTCCAGTTAGTTGGTCTTTAATGTTTATTTGTATGTTTTTCATTTTGATAAGTGATTAAGTTATAAAACAATATTTAAAAGATACATATTAAAATGTCAACATCTTTTAAAGGTTTTTTTTTATTTAATTTTAAAATTTAGCTCTAAAAAGCTATTTTTCAAGCATAGGCTGTATTTTTGCCAATTATTATTAACAGCTAATTTATATTGAATATAAAAAGCCACTCAATATAATGTGTGCGGATACTGATCGAGCGAGGGTTTTCTTGCCCTCGTTTTTAATAATTGTTAATATTATAATGTTTATATAGTTGAAGTTTTAATTTTTATGATTATTTTTATTTAAAAAAATTATAAAATTATGTACTGTGCAGATATAATAAAAAGCTGGAAACCAAGATTAGAAGCTATCAAAGATCAAAAGTTACGAATTGATGGTAAACTTTTTAGTTATGCTGATTTTATTAAGCAATTAAACAAAGGAAAAAAGCTTAATACATCAGTAAACTACTTTAGCAGAATTTTGAAAAATGATGTTAATTTAACAATTAAAAAAGTTGATTCTATTGAAAAGCTTTTGCGATATTACGAAAGTTTAGTTGCTACAAATAGCACTCACGATTAAGTATCAGATCTTGCACTCTCTCAAAAAACACTTGTTTTTGCTTAGTATCTTTTATTTTTACAAAGCTTTGTAAAAACTTTAGAGTGTCTTTATCAACGTCTTTTTTATAATCAAAGTCTGGCTTCTGCTCATACGAATTATAAAAAAAATCAACTTTGATGTTTATATATTGTGAAAATTGATAAAGGAAGCGAGAAGGGATTTTCATTTTGTTAGATTCATATTTATAAATATGACTAATAGGAGTTTTTGTTTTTTCTGAAATTACTTTAATCGGCAAATTGTGGATTTTCCTTTGCAATTTGATTAACTGGCCTAAACATTGATTAATTTTGTTATACATAATGAAATAAAAATTGAAAGGCCTCCTGCTTTCACAAGAGGCATATCATGCAAAAAAATGTTTTAAAAGACTAAACAAAATAATCAACTGTAAGTTGATATTTTATCTTTTATTTTTCATTTCTTTTACAAGCAAAAGTATATCTTTTTTTAATTGGTAATTCTCAATATTGTTAAACTCTCTAAACATTTCAAAGTTAAGTTTGTCATAATTAAGATTAACCTCAAAGTCCTCGAAAAAATAAGAGGTGTTGATTTTGTAAAAATGAGCAATTTTAAAAAGTGTGGGAATGCTTATTTTTGATTCCCCTGTTTCGTACTTTTGAACTTGTGCGGACGTTATATTAAGAAACTCAGCAACATTTTGTAATGTAAGTTTGTTAAGTCTTCTTAATATTCTAAGCTTAAACCCTATGTTTTTAAATATTTCTTTTTGCATGATAAATAAATAATAAATCTTAAAGAAATCAAAAAAAAGTAATTATCAAGCTCTTATTCTAAAAATTAAGTTTTGCCTGGGATTCTGCTTGGGATTTTGTTTGTTATTTTGTTTGTTAAACTGCTTGGGATTCTGCTTGGGATTTTGCTTGTTATTTTGCTTGTTATTTTGCCTGGGATTTTGCTTGCCCTTTTGCTTGCCTTTTTGCTCGTCCTTTTGCTCGCCCTTTTGTTTGCCCTTTTGTTTGCCCTTACAACAAAAATGAAAACACACAAACCTTTGCTGATTGTAGGTTTACAGCGTTTTTTTTGTTTGCCTTTTTGCTTGCCTTTTTGCTTGCCCTTTTGTTTTCCCTTTTGCTTGCCCTTTTGTTTGTTAATTTGCTTGTTGTTTTGTTTGTTGTTTTGACTTGGATTAACCGTGGGATTAACCGTGGGATTTATCGTGGGATTTTGCCTGGGGTTTATCGTGGGATTAACCGTGGGATTTATCGTGGGATTTATCGTGGGAAAGTTACAAAATGCAAGCGCATCAAAGCCTTTTAAACTAACTAATTATAAAGGTTTTTATTGTGGGATTTATTGTGGGATTTATTGTGGGATTTATTGTGGGATTTGTTGTGGGATTTATTGTGGGATTTATCGTGGGATTTATCGTGGGATTAACCGTGGGATTTTGTTTGTCCTTTTGCTTGCCCTTTTGT
>Ga0208767_1001171_pt1 | contig 20833 bp, 45 predicted proteins | sample VirMetDEL_Mar_21_FD_184514 | JGI IMG/M metagenome (GOLD analysis project Ga0208767, IMG submission 184514) | Aqueous microbial communities from the Delaware River and Bay under freshwater to marine salinity gradient to study organic matter... | ecosystem: Environmental > Aquatic > Marine >... | reverse complement strand
TCATTAATAGATTTTGTTTTTAAATGTTCACAATAACTGTGTCCATTTTTAGCTTCTACTTTAGCAAACAAGTATAATTTTTTTCTATTGGATAATTCCAATTTTACTTTCTTATACCTTTCGTCATTAGTAGATTTTACTTTAGCCAACGATATGGATAATTTAGAATTTTCCATTTTTTCGTTTACAACATAATCAAAGACTTCCTGTACTTGATCTTTCACTTCATCATATTCTATTTCTGCTTTGACTAATCTTTTGTCTAAGAAATCTAAATAGCTTAAGATTTGATGTGGATCAAATACAGTTGGCCTATGTTCTATGTATTTAGCTAAAACAACCTTGTCAGACATTAATCCTCTAATTGATCAGGATTAAATTCAGTCGGATCAGGTGCAGGACTATTTTGGAACTCTTGCATATGTGCTGGGAGTTCATCGTCCATTTCTTGTCTTGGCTGATACGATGGCTTAGGTTGATTAAAAGATGGATTTACTTTAGTCTTATCGTAATAAGGGAAAAGTTTCCATTCATTATTCTTACCCCAAAAACCTTTCAAAACTAAGTTTTGATTGTTTAGAGTAATAACTAAAATACAACCATCTTTTTTTGTTGTTGTAAGTTTAGCTGTTCCGCCATTACTACCGCTTCCGCTATTGTTATAGCTTTTCTTTTGGTAGTTTTTGTTGTTGTTGTACTGTGGTCTATTATTATATTCCATCAGATTCTCCTTGTTAGTGTTATTGTTTACTACTTTCCATTGTTTCCATTATGTACTTTGCTCCAATGAAAGCATTAAACAGTTTTTTGCTTAGAGGTATTTCTTTAATCTCAATATTTCCATCTTTTTTTGGAAGTCTTACAATATAAGATGAATGTATTTTCGATTTAGTTTCTTCCTCATAGGCATATGTATACGCATTTAACTGCAAATGATAGTCAAATGATATATGATTACTTGTCTTAATATCAATTAAAACAAGGTTTCCTTTCTTGTCTTTTACAACAAGATCAAGAGTACCAGCATAGTTATACTTTGCAGAATAGATTTTTTTCTCTAATTCTACTACTGTGTATTCTTGTTTATTCCACCATTCAAAAAAGATGTTCCAGCAATTTACTACTGCTTTATCTTTTTGAGCGGGAATGCTTTTACCTTTAAGAAAATCTTCAACAAGGCCGTGAACAACTGAACCAACTAGCCCAGCGTCCTCTTTAATCTTGTTTGTTTTTTCTTTAGCAACTTTGAAAATTCTTTCAAGTTCTGCTCTATCTAAAGGTTCGTTATTATCTAGCTTACGATTGATTAAGTCTTTAGCTTCCTTTAAAGGAGTATAAACTAACCAATTAGTCAAACTAGGTTTCGGTACACCTCTACCACAGATCCCTGTAACAGAAGCTACTTTTTTATCGTCAACATAGTACATATGCTGTTCATCGTTATAGCTTATGACTTTGCCGTTTTTTAGTGGGTATTTTTTCCACATATTTACCTTTCTTAGTTGAGTTGTTTAAATATATCGTCTACGCTTGTCTTATAGTATTTACTTAACGCAAACAATTTTCTTACCGAACAATTTCCTAACTCAAACTTATATAAACTATGAGTAGAAGTTAGTACGTTGTTGTTGTCTTGCACCACCGCTTCTGCGGTAATGTTTTTTCGAAGTCTAATACTTTTAAACTTCAAACCAATTATTTTATTAAATAGTGATGGGTGTTTCGTTTTCTTATACTTACTAACCATACCATCTAATAAAAAATTATTTTTCATTTCTCTATCCATATTGATACCTTAGTTCAACACAGAATGGCCACGATTACTCAGGCATTTTCTGTAAATTGCTCTATATTTCGTATCAGATATAGTAGTGTTGTCGAACAACCAATAAGTAAAATTGCTAACTAAACCGCTATTATCTTTTGCAACAGTTTTACAATGTTGCTTATCGTTAGTGATTTCTTTAGCTTTATCCTCATTGTATGTGCCTGATCTACCCGCAGTATCTACCACAGGTTTATACGCACAATTTGTTACGAATAACATTAAAGGTATTAACCAAAATATTTTTCGCATTTTGCTTCCTTTCTAGTTTGTATTGTTTCTTACAATTAGCAGAACTATTTAATAAACAAACCCATTCAGCGTGATAAGGATTAGTGTCGTCAAACCTGTAACCCTTTTTCTTAGACACACGTTGAATAGCTTCAATTCTTTTATCTGCCCAGCCCTTTATATGACTTACTTTATTCATATAAGAAAGCCCATTACGAAACCTATGAAAAAAACTATTATGTGATTTTCATATTTTTCAATTAACTTAAACCAATCTTTTGGTGTTTTATTTAAGATAATCATAAGTTTCCCTTTCTATTATTTCGAGTAGCTGACTCATCAGTATCTAGGAACAACCCTAAATATATGAAGCGATGAACTGAATGTTTATTCAACTCTGTCGAGGGAAAAAATTGTTTCACCGCTCCATTTCGTCTATCTTAATGCGTGAAGTGTACTAGCATTAAATATGATATGACCGCCAAGTTCTTGAAAGAACCTTGCTCTACTTTCAGACATTTCATCATCGTTAGCTAAATTTGTAACTGCATTAGCTAAAGAGAAGTTGTCTATTGTGAAAGTATCGCCATATACTTTATCAAGTCTAGTAAAGATACCCGCTCTCTCATCATCAGTTAAACTATGCTGTTTAGCTAATTTAACAATTTGATCAGAAGAAGTTTTCTTAAACTTAGACGCTTTGAACACACCAAATAAATCTTCAAATATTTTTGGATCCTTTAGTGCTGTTATTTTGTCTAACATCTTTTCTAAACTTTCTTCACCCTGAGTATCGTCATCAGCGTGTAGAACTTTCTTACCAACGTGTTTAGCTAAAAATGTTCCAACGTAGCTAGGAGCAACCATTCCATTAGTACAAACCAATCTGTATAAGAAAGGTAATACTTTGAATGAACCGCCACCAACTTCATTGTTAGTGATTGTTATACCCGCTTGTATAATGTCATCAACTTGGGGTGTACCAACATTTCCCTCTATCTCAGGAAATACACCTGTAATAGATAAGTTGTCGCCATCATAATCAGCGTGTTTTATTTCACAACCAACATCAAGCATACGATTGATTGCTTTAGTCGCAATAACATCATTATCAATTCTTTTATAACGATCAGTTAATATTGCTCTAGCAATTTTCGTATCGCCTTTTTCGTATGCTCTAACCATATAGTTTCTTTCTTTTGTATGATCTATCCAAAAGTTAAGATTCTGTACGACTAGCTGTTGGCTAACAGGTAAGCACTTCTTAATGTATCTGCTTCCTATATCCAGCTTTCCACAAAATAAACTTAAAGAATGATCTGTGAAAGATAACTCTTTATTTTCTCTAGTAACATCTTCACCCTGAATAATTAATTCAGGATAAGATCCTTTCGAGATTTCAGTATACAAAGAACTTAAAGGAACAATGTAATCTTTCTTATACTTTACATCGTCATTTATTCTTTGTAGCATTTGTTTTACGTCTTGTCCTTTTTTCATAAGGTTTCCTCTTTCTAGTTAGTAATGGTTCTGCCATCATCAGTACCTATCAACCACGATAAGTAGACTAGCGAATTATGACCCGCTAGTTTCGGCTTTATTTTCTCCACCCTTTAAATTCACCATAATTAATTATATTAAAATTAATATCGTGAGCAGTTTTGTTAATCGTACCATTAATGCTATTTTTAAAAACATCTAATAAGTCGTGTTCTTGACCTTTAAACATTTCATTCACTTTGCTTAATAGCAAGTTTCTCATCTCGTTTACTTTTTTCTTATTGTTAATCATATTTCCCTTTTTTTAATAAGATAATCAATAGCTTTGACTTCATAAGACTGCCAAACTAAATTATCTCTATCTTTAATGTTTGTGTCATTTTCCCAAACTCTTTGAAGTCTTTTTTTCTCTTTATAAAATTCTTCAAAGTCGCAATAAAAATATTCAACTGACTTATCAGGATAAATCAATTTATAATATTTTTTAACGCTAGGTGTTGAGAAAGCGTTATACGGAAATGTATTTACCATATTTACCTTTCTAGTTTTTCGTATTGGTTGTTTAGCTAACATCATCAGGATAACTTGCTAAAGGCTATCGAAACTAAAATAGAACGAAACTTCAAAGACGGATGTACACCCTACCTTTGCGTGGCTATCGATGACTAAAGAACAATATGTTAATTGCAAGGCTACAAAGAGAAACGTAATTACAAACTACAATAGCATACCTAAAAAAGGTCTACGATCCTCAGTGGTCAAAGCCGACTAACAAACTCTAGATCAAAACTTAGAATTAATCCGTCATCGCACTGAATCAGTTTTTATGAGTTTAGAGAATAGCACCGATTAAGCATTTTCTAGTTACTAAGAACTATCGCTGATTTGCAAGAAAAAGCAAAGTCTTATATTTAGAGTAAACATTGGCTTTTTTTTATGTTTTTGTCGTTTTTAGCAAAGTTTTTGACGGGTTTTAAATAATGATTTGAACTATAAGTGGACTGTAATGAAAAAATCGGTTATAAAAATATTAGAGAAAGTTCGAGTCGTCGGCTTATCTCCCTTTCTAGTTGGAGTGCGTAGGGTTTCTAACCGATTACCTTACGCACCTAAAAATAATAAACAGGAGCAATAATGATTGAAGAAAGTGAAAAACTTTTTAATGAAGCTGTTGGTGTAAAAATCAAAAGTAGACGTAGAGAGTTATATTTAAGTCAAACAGATGTTGGAAAACAATTAGGCGTTTCGTTTCAACAAATACAAAAATATGAAAAAGGTACAAATGGTTGTTCAGCAAAAAGAATTGCAGAATTATCTAAAGCACTAAAGATTTCAATTTTGTATTTTTATGATAATATAAACATAGAGGTTAGAAATGATCAAAGTAAGAGTTGATAAAATTTTCTTAGGCAAAGTAAGTGTAAGAGATTACGTTTACAAAAAAGCATTAAGAAAAAAAGATTCATTAGGTATTGAACACGGAAAAGAATTTATGATTATACCTTATGCTAATCTTAAAAAAGCAAGACAAATAACTGATCAAAGTTTTACATCTAAATTTAATGGTAAGGATTATAAGTTGATAGATTTTGATTGGAAACCTTGGAAAGACCCAAACCCAAATCAAGAAAGGTTAATATAATGTTCATAGATAAATATGTAATAAAATCATTTAGTAATGAATGGAAAAATGGTAAACCAACAAAAAAAGAAACTTTAAAACATCATTTAAAATCTGATGAAATGCTTAAAGGAAAATTATTAATTCAATTAATTGATGATCTAAACGAAGCGTGGCATAGATACGATGATAAAGAAATTAGTATTGAAGTTACATTTAAAGATAGGAGTTAATAATGGCTGAAAAATATTTAGATATTCCTAAAACTGATGAAACTCAACAATCTACACCTGAGGAAAATTATTTCTCACGATCAAAAAACCAGTGGATTATGGTTTCTGATATGTCTGATATGCACGTAAGGAGAGCGTTCAAAAGATTGTTGCGTATGATAAGATTAGGACAATTAGTAGAAATAGAAGATAGTCATAAAGATACTTTTGATAAATTAGAGGTAAGAAATGAAATCGAAAACATTGAACATCACTGCAAAAAGATCAAAGAAAAAATCCAAGAGTAAAAAGAAAAAATATTTAGTAGGTATTTATTACGATGGATATACAGGAAAAGAAAAAAAAATCTACGCAGATGAACCACCTAGCAACTAGGGTTATGGGTTATTTTGAATTTAAACTAAATTTAGAATTAAATTATCAGAATACTTATAAGCAAGATAAAAAGGTTAGACGATTATATAAACAATATTTAAATGAAAAAAAGATACAAGGAAAGATTTGATAAGTTACGTCAAATAGGTTGTATGGCCTGTGGCAGAAATGACCCTGTTATTCATCATATAAGAAGAAATACAGGATTATCATTACGGCCTGATCACGATGACACAATCCCATTATGCCCTCAACATCATAATATGGGAAATCAATCGGTACATCTTAATAAGAAAATGTTTGTTTCTTTGTTTGGAACTGAGGAACAATTATTACGAACGGCAAATATAAAAATCAATCAATTAGAAAGGAATGATATATTTTATGGAAAAGGAAATAAATAAGTTTCACGCATTACAGTTATTTACTGATACTTTTGTGGCTGAAACAGTACATCTAACAAACGAAGCACAAGGAGTTTATATAAGACTTTTATGTTTTAGTTGGACGAAAAACACAAAACCATTTACAGCAGATGAAGCGTATAGAATTTGCTATTGTAGAAGTAAAGAGTGTGAAAAAATAGTACAATCAGTATTGAACGAGTTCTTCATAAATGATGATGGTAATTATACTCAAAAAAGGTTAGTCAAAGAACACGAATATTTAGTTTCTAAATATAAACGTAGATCGGAAGCTGGAAAAAAAGGGGGTCTAGCAAAACGTGATAATGCTACAAGCAAAAACGTAGCACCTATACCTAGTCCTATTCCTATTCCTAAACCTAATAATATATATGACCCTCAATTTGAAAAGATTTGGAATTTATTAGATATACGTAGAGGATCTAAATACAAGGCTCACGAGATATGGAATAAGCTGTTTTATGCTATAACAGTATCAGATGAGGAACTTACTAAAATGTTTAATAAACAAATTAATGGAGTAGAGGACAAATTTGTGCCACATTTCAGCACTTGGCTATCTCAAAGAAGATGGGAAAATGAAGAAAGTTCAATAGATACGCCTACGATTATTGAAAAGATGATAAAGTTAAAATTTAAGCATTTAGGAAAAGAAGCCCATTATGAACTATTCCAAAAAGATGGTAAAAAGTATAAGATTGATAGATATGATAAGGATCATTTAATTCAAGAAGTATGAAAGCAATATTAAGGATATTTTTATACGCTAGAAAAAGAATAATTAAATTATCTATTGAAAATCGTATACTTAAACAAAGAGTTGAATTATACCAAGCTATATTAGACGAACCTTATGAGAAAAAGCATTAAAAAGAAAAAGACAAAGTTTGAACACATTCTTTATAAGAAGAAAAAATATTTCTTGTATTCTATAAAATGGCTTGATATTCTTGGCGACAGTTCTCACGCAGATGCAGAAGAATTTTCAAAAATGCAACCAGCAAAAATGATCACGCAAGCATATGTCTTTAGTAAAGATAAAAAATATGTTAGGACTTTTGCTAGCTATGATGAAAATGAAGAAAGTTTTAGTGATAGAAATGTTTTTCCAATAGGTGTAATCAAAGAAATGAAAAGGATAGAATATGAAGATTGAAGAAATAGATATTGATTCTATTAAACCATACAAAAACAATCCACGTGAAATACCAATAGAAGCAGTAGACAGCGTAAAAAAATCAATACAACAATTTGGAAACAATCAACCCATTGTGGTCGATCAAGATAACGTAATAGTTGTTGGCCATACTAGGTGGAAAGCATTAAAAAATTTAGGCAAGAAAAAGGCATTTATTATAAAAAAAGATTTTCCAAAGTCTGACGCTATCGCATATCGTATAATGGATAATAGATCAGGTGAAAATGCTAAATGGGAAAAGAACTTATTAAAACAAGAGATAGAAACATTACAGGAAAATGATTTCAATTTAGATTTAACAGGATTAAATTTTGATGAGATTGAGAAATATTTAGAAACACAACCTGTATTTGATCCGCCTAATAATATTATTGGTGATTTTAATACTGATGAAATTACAGCACCTACATCAAGCGTTAAAATGGTTCAATTATATTTTAATACTGAACAAGCGTTAAAGTTTAGAAAGATGATAGAGGAATTACAGAAAGAATATAATAAGGAAAATGCAACCGATACGGTATATGCAATTATCGAAAAAGAATATAAAGCGTACAAAGAAGAAACAAAATGAGAACTATAACTGTAAAACCAATACTTACTGATGAACAAGTTAAGAAGTTAGAGGGCGAATTTATTGACGAAAGTTATATTAAGCAGTTAATCAATACAGATACGAGAGTATTAAATGAAAAAGGTGAACCATTATTAGTATTCAAAAAAAATTGCATACCAAGTAATCATTGTAAATTAGCTTATCCTGTATTTAAAAAAGCAATAGGTAAAACAAGTAATAGAGGTAAAGCTGGTGGAAAACATAATTTCAAAGTTGGCGATATAGTAGATGGATCAGTAGTAGGAAAAGTATTAAGCGGTAATAGATTTATAACATTAAAAAAAGATGGCACTTTATCAAATTCACCGAGATCAAAAAACGTCAATTCTAGTATAATAGGTTATGCTGATAGATACCCTAGAATACCATATTGCAGACAAACAGCTTTCACAGAAAAACACTTTGAAAAATATAGTAAAACTCTACCTTACTTACAAAGCATATCTAAATTGTTTGAAGAATTTTTACCTGAAAGATTTAAAAACCAAAAGAACGAGTGGGATAAAACAAGCGAAGATTTCAAAATACACGGAACAGTATTTACAACTATAACAGTAAACAAGAATTTCAGAACAGCTTGTCACGTAGACGCTGGTGACTTAAAAGAGGGTTTCGGAAACTTAGCCGTATTACAAACAGGCGAATATGAGGGTGCTTACACAGTAATACCTAAATACGGAGTAGCAGTAGATGTTAGAAATTGCGATATAGCATTTTTTGATGTACACGAACTTCACGGAAATACACAAACAATATCAAAAAAACCTTATGAGAGAATAAGTATTATTTGTTATTACAGAAAGAAAATGATTGATTGTGGAACAGCACAACAAGAACTTGAAAGGATAAAGAATGCTAGATAATTTTAATTATAGAAAAAATACAACTGACGAGAACGTAATAAAAGAGATCATATATAAACAAGCATATAAGAAAAAGAAGATAGATTTTAAGATTGAACCTGATGATGTATGGCTAGACGGGGGATCACATATCGGAGTATTTGGTTTATACGCTTCACAAAACGAAGCTAAAAAGGTCTATTGCTTTGAGCCTGAGCCTGAGAATTTTGGAATTTTAAACTCTAACGCTGAATTAATCAAGAGCAAATATAAAACAATAATAGAAACACATAATTTCGCCATAAATCAAACAGGGGGAACAGGAAAGTTCACATTAGCACCGAATACTTGGCGTCACTCTTTAATGTCACATTATAAAAAGAAACTACCAACAATAGATATTCCTTGTATGGCCATAGATGATGTTCTAAAGAAATTTCCTGACATAAACTGTATCAAGCTAGATATAGAGGGGTCTGAAATAGAAATATTGAAAAATGAACACGATTTTAGTAATATAAAGAAACTTGTATTTGAATATTCATTTACAAAGAACAGGAAAATGACAGATTTCTTTCAATGTGTAGATAAATTGTCTAAATATTTTGACGTAGATGTACAAAATAGTTTCCATAATCAGAAACATCAAGGGGTTGAGGGTTATTGGGGTGGATTTATTGACTCTATCATTTTTGCTAAATCTAAGGTAAAGTAAAAAGGACATAATGGCCAGACCTTTAAAAAAAGTAGACCCACAAGCTATCACTAAATTAGCGCAATTACATTGTACTTTTGAAGAAATTGCAGAGTTCTCAGGAGTTTCAACAAAGACTTTACAACGTAATTATGTCCACCTTATAAAAAAGGGTCGTCAGATGGGCAAAATAAGTTTACGTAGAGCGCAGTTCGAGAAAGCATTAAACGGGAATGTTGTAATGCAGATATGGTTGGGTAAACAACACTTAGACCAAAAAGAGAAAATAGAACAAACAAATTTCAATGAGCCTTTGCCGTTGATCATAGAAGCAGATGGCCAAAAAAAAGGGTAACATATACGGACAAGCAGTTGTTTATGAAAAAACTTTTAAAGGTACAAGTATAGGTCGTAGGCCTAGTTTCGCTACAATGAATAAAAATAAAAAAGCAAGCTGGAAGAAATACCGTGGGCAAGGTAAGTAGTATAATCATTATATTGGTTTTGACGGGGTGTAATAAAGATATTACATTTGACCCAATATCGACAGTTGGCAATCAATTAATAAAAGTAATCTCAAAAGCAAACGATGAATAAAACAACAGCACAAACTTTCAGATTGTTATGTTTAATTAAAAAATGTAGAGATAAAGGAAAAATAGAATTAGCTTTAAAATTAATTAATAAATATGGAGTAGAAAGAATAAGCGAAAGTTATTATGAATAGTAAATTTTATGAAAATGGTGAAATAATTCATTACACATTACCTGAGTCTTTTAAGAAGTCTACAACTAAATCAGCCTGTGGGAACTGCGGTATGTACAGCAACAAGCGAAGCTACTGCGGTGTATTTAATGCTCCATACGTTAAAGATAATTATGTTTGTGACAAGTGGCGTATGAGATTTTTTAAGAGATGAAGCCTATTATTATTACGCTGTTATATTTAACATCTTTTGGCGATGTCGAAACAGGCAAGTCTTTTGAAATAAATCAGTCTTGTGATAGCTGGTTTCATCACAACGTAAAAGTTCACGAACAAAAGAAAAGAAAACTGTTCTCTAATCACGTTTATCACGAATATAAAGGTAAACACGTTATTGGATATATCTGTGCTGATGAACCACCACAATAATTATTTAAATTAAAATATTTTCTGCTATTATGCTTTTATGGCAAAATACAAAGGTAGAACAGTTAAGCTAAATAAGATTCAACGTGGTGACGTTAAGAAGTTTAAAGTATTTGTTAAAAACAGAAGAACAGGCCGAGTACAAAAGGTAAACTTTGGTTCTAAAGAAATGAGGATAAAGAAAAATATCCCAGCTAGGAAGCGTAGTTTTATGGCAAGGTTTAAACCCATTTTGGCCAAAGTAAGAGGACAGAAAAATTTAAGCCCAGCTTATTGGGCAATTAGGAGTTGGCGATGAAAATATCAGACAATACATCAGTAGCAATGCCAATTAAAAATATGGTTGGAATAGTTATAGCAGTTGCTATGGGTGTCTTTGCGTATACAGAAGTTACAGCTAGACTTACAAGTTTAGAAACATCAAGAGAATTATTTCAAGCTGATTTACTTAAAAAGTCAGAGCAGAAACCAACAGACCAAGAACAATTTATGTTAATTGAGTCTTTATTTGAAGATGTAGAAAAGTTAATTAAAAACCAAGAACAGAATATGACTAACAAAGTTAATATAGAATTTCTTAAAACACAGTTAGAAAAAACACTAGCTGATGTAGAAAAGCTTAAAGATAAAGTTAGAAAGAATGGTAACGGGCATTAATGAGTAGATTAAATAGAAAATTAATAGAATATTTAAGGTGGTATTCTAAAAAGGTTAAGCAACTAAACTTTACTAAATTCTTAAAAGAAGAAGTAGAGATAGGTGCTAATGGAACACAAAGATACAAAATTAAAGAGGGTAAAAATAAAGGGAAAGTATTATGATCGAAACAGTTGTAGCATTATTAATGTTTGTTAATGGTGAGATTAAAGAGCATAGAATACAAGAGTCTATGTCTGTTTGTTTGAAGCATAAACGAGAAGCCACAAGACAAGTTAAAGATAATATAGATTATAAATGTCTTAAATCTAAAGTAGAACTTGAAACAAATATTGATGGTTCTAAATCAATTAAGAAAATAATCTTAAACTAAAGGAATTATGGGTATTATAAATGATAGATCGAATTTTGAAAACACTAGAGGTTACATTTTCAAAACTATCTGTATGGATATGGAACAAAAGGGTAACACGTAAGTATTACAAAAGGAAATGAATGGTTTATGCACTAGTAATGAAAATTTGTTCTGCGGTTGCATTAGCTTGTTCAAACCCAATAGAAATTAATAGTTTTAATAATCATTATGATTGTGCTATCAACGGGTATGAAGTCAGTAGAGAAATGTTACAAGATATAGGAAGAACAGGGGTAGAAGAAGACAAAATAGTAATAAATTTTGGTTGTTATGAAAATTACACTAACAAAACCTCAACACGCAGTTAGTAATAGTAAAAGAAGATTTAGAGTTTTAGTATCAGGCCGTAGGTTTGGAAAGACTTATTTGTGTATAGCTGAAATGATGAAATACGCAACTAAAGTTAAACAAAACATTTGGTATGTAGCACCAACATTTAAGATGGCTAGAGAAATAGTATGGAGTAAGTTAAAACAAATGCTTTCAGACTTTAAATGGGTTGATGTAATTAATGAAAGTAATTTAAGTATTAGAATAAAAAAGACAGGAAGTATAATATCATTAAAAGGTTGTGAAAATTATGATAGCTTACGAGGTGTAGGAATAGACTTTTTAATTCTTGATGAGTTTGCAGACATTGAAGAAAAAGCGTGGACGGAAGTACTAAGGGCTTCTATTGCTGATACTGAGGGCGATGTTTTAATGTGTGGGTCGCCAAAGGGATATGGTAATTGGTCATACAGAATGTATCTTAAAGGAAAGCAAGAAAAAGAGTGGGATAGTTTTCAATACACTACTTTACAAGGCGGTATGGTTTCTAAAGAAGAAATTGAACAAGCTAAACAAGATATTGATATAAGAACTTTCAGACAAGAGTTCGAGGGAACATTTGAAAATTATGCTGGTAGTGTTTACTATAACTTTCACGCAGTAGAAAATGTTAAAGAAAAGAAAATAGATTTTTCAAAACCTTTACATATTGGTTTAGATTTTAACGTGGATCCGATGTCAGCTAGTGTGGCACAGATAGATAAAAACATAATACACTTTGTTGATGAAATAGTTATTTATTCTTCTAATACAGATGAAATGGTTGATGAAATAAAAGATAGATATGGATCGAAAGTAAAAATAATAGTTTATCCTGACCCAGCTTGTAGACAACGTAAAACTTCTGCGGGTGGTCGTACTGATTTATCTATATTACAAAACGCTGGTTTTAGTGTGAAATGTAAACTTAAACATAGTCCTGTAAGAGATCGTATCAACGCAGTTAACTCTAGTTTGAAGTCAGCAGATGGTAAAAGATATATCTATGTAGATCCTAGTTGCAAAATCATTACAAAAGGTTTACAAAGACAGATATACAAGGAAAACACAAATATTCCTGATAAGGAACAAGGATTTGACCATATGAACGACAGCATAGGATATTTAACAGAAATCGTAAAACCATTAACAAGAACAAACGCAACTTTCAAACCTCAAAGATGGGGAATAAAATTAAATAGAAGATATGGCATATAGCAGACAAGATATTTTAGATACACACAAAGATTATTCAAGCAACGTAAGTAATTGGGAATATTATATTAGATCATTCAATGGTGGTTATGATTATATGATTGGCCAATACTTAAACAGATATAATTTAGAATTAGATAATGAATTTAATCAAAGACTAGCTAACACACCTTGTGATAATCATTGTAAAAATATTGTACAAATATATTCATCTTTTTTATTTAGAACTAAAGCAAGTAGAGATTTTGGTAATATGGCAGAAGAACCTACTTTAGAACGATTCTTAAAAGACTCTGACCTAGAGGGAAACAATTTTAATACAGTAATGAAATCAGCACAAAACTATGCTTCAATTTACGGACATTGTTTTATGATTTTAGATAAACCTAAAATACAAACAGAAACAAGAGCAGAAGAACTAGAACAAGACATAAGACCTTACCTATCAATCGTAACACCTGAGAATGTTTTAGATTGGAACTTTAAAAGACAAGCAAATGGTAAATATGTATTAGACTACTTAAAGATAAGAGAAGAAGTCGATAAAAATGGCGGAACATATATTAGAGTTTGGTATCAAGATAGAGTTGATACTTTATATGTTGAAGATCAAAAAACTGAGCCAACATTAATAGATACTGCCGATAATCAGATTGGCAAAATACCAGCAGTTATTTTATACAATGCTAAGTCGCATAAAAGGGGCATTGGTCAGTCTGATCTTGTAGATATAAGTGATTTACAAAGAGCAATCTACAATGAATATTCTGAGATCGAACAATTAATTAGATTAACTAATCACCCGTCATTAGTAAAAACAAATGGAGTAAATGCTTCTGCTGGTGCTGGTGCTATTATAGAAATGCCTGATGAGATGGAGCCGAACTTAAAACCATATTTATTACAACCAAGCGGACAGAACTTAAATGCTATTATGGATTCAATAGCAAGAAAAGTAGAATCAATTAATAGAATTGCACACACAGGAGCAGTAAGAAATACTAAAACACAAATTAGTTCTGGAATAGCTTTACAAACAGAATTTGAATTACTTAATGCAAGACTATCAGAAAAAGCAGATAATTTAGAATTAGCAGAAGAACAAATATTTAAGATATACGCAGATTATCAAAATACAACATTTGATGGTGAAATAAATTATCCTGATACATTTAACATTAGAGATTATGCAACTGATTTATTATTCTACCAACAAGCAAAATCAATTAATGTACCATCGCCAAGTTTAATAAAAGAAATTGATAAAGAGATTGCTAGAGCAGTTGTTGATGATGACTCAAAACTATCTGAAATATTTGATGAGATTGACGCTAATAGTGAAGTAGGTGAATTTACACAAGACGAAGCTACACAAGAAGATCAAGAAGTTGAAGAAGAAGAAGTTTAATGAATGGCAGATATAGTCAAAGATTTAGCGGAGTACAGAATAAAGCAAATAGAAATAGCTGAAAGTAAATACTATGGGCAACTAATAACAGTATTAGATAAAATAGAAAATCAAATCGTAAGTTTAGCTGGAAGTGATTTACCAACAGACAAAGGCAAATTATTTGATCTCAAAATAGCAATCGCTATAAGGCCTAAAATCAAAGCAGTATTAGAAAAAGAATATTTAGCGTGGAGTGATAGAGTAGTTCGTGAGGGTTACAACAAACAAGCTAAAAGAATTGAAAAACAATTTAAAACTATTGGAAGAATACCAGCACAGTTCCAACAATTAACAAAGCCTGATTTAATATTAATACAAAATCTTAAAAAACAAACCTTTACACAATTTAAAGATGTATCTAATACTATGACAAGAAGAATATCAGAAAAGATATATCAATCTACTTTAACAGGTGCAGAATTTGTTGAATTAGAAAAAGAACTTAGACAAACTATTAATGGTATCTACTCTCAATCAGATGACATAGAAGCTAATAAACTTGTTAAACAAATCAAGAAAGACGAAGTGAAAGTTAGAAGAACAGACAAAAGAACTGCACAAGGTAAAGCATTAAGGCAGAAATTAGACAAGAATATTCAAGTATTACAATCTAAATTTGCTAGAGATAGAGCGGGTGAGAATATGAAAAGATATGCTGGTCAAATATTAAACGATGGGTTGAGAGAGTTTGACTCTCAGTTGAATTTAGCTAAATCACAAGACGCTGGATTAGTATTTGTTAAATATCAGGGTTCAAACATACCTACTACAAGGGATCATTGTAGGCTTGTAAGAACAGGGAAATATGATACAAGAAAATCAGGACTATTTACGATTGATGAAATCAAGAGCCTATGGACAAAAAAAAGTTGGAAAGGCAAGAAGTCTGGAAACCCTTTAATTGTTCGTGGTGGTTATAATTGTAGACATCAATGGAGTTACGTCAGCCCTGATTGGTATGACGAAACGGGTAACATAATAATAAGTTAACAAATGGAGTAAAAAATGTCAGAAGCACCAAAAGCTGAAACAAATACAGAAGCTACAAAAGAAAATAATGTAGAACAAACACAAGAAGTACAAAGTCAAGAACAAAAAACTATGACTTTCAACCAAGCACAATTAGATAATATAATTAAATCTAGATTAGACGCTGAAAAGAAAAAACACGAAAAGCAACTTGAAGAAGTTAAGAAACAAGAAGAAATTGCTTTGAAAGAAAAAGAAATTAAAGAAGCTAAGTCTAAACAGGAACTTGAAAAAATTATGCAAGATCGTATTGCAGAAAAAGATCAAGAGTTAGCAAGAATAAGAGGTGAAATAAAAAAAGAAAGAATAGATAATTCTGTTCTATCTGTAGCTTCTAAATTAAATGCTATCAATCCTCAACAAGTAGTAGACTTGATTAAATCAGGCATAAAACTTAGTGATGATAATAGAATTGAAATACTTGATAATAATAACAATATTAGGTATAACTCAAAAGGCGAACTTTTAACGATTGATGAAAGAGTTAAAGAGTTCTTAGACACTAACCCACATTTCTCGAAAGGGTCTAAGTCTGGAGTAGGGAGCCAGAGTAGTGTTGAGGGAAAAACTGTTAAACCTTTTAACTTACAGGAATTAGACCTATCTAAACCAGCGGATCGTGAAGCCTATAAAGAATATAGAGCAAAGCGTGACAAAGGTGCGATAGAAATTAACTTAAACAAATAACAATAATAGGATAACAAAATGGCAAATGAATCAACATCGTCAACTCTCTCAGAGTTGTACACTGAAATAGTTGCAGAAGCACAATTTGTTGCACAAGAACAGTCCATTATGAGAAACCTTGTAAGAAATTACACGATCTCAGGTGGTGGTAAAGCGGTAGAAGTACCTGTTTACTCAGCTGTAAGTGCGGCGGCAGTAGCGGAAGCAACTGATCTATCAAACACAGCGATTGACCCAAGTTCAGCTACAATAACAGCTAGCGAAGTTGGCGTAATGACGACATTGACGGACTTAGCGAGAAACTCTGCTCCGAGAAATGTTGCGGCAGACATCGGAAAACTTTTCGGTGAAGCAATCGCAAAAAAACAAGACCAAGACTTAATCGCATTATTCGATGGTTTTTCTGTTACATCAGGTGACGGAACAACTGCGATGAGTGCGGCAGTAGTATTTAATGTACTTTCTACATTGAGAGCAAACTCGCTTCCAATTAACGAATGTGCAATAGTATTACACCCTAAAATTGCTTACGATCTTAAAGCAAACTTAACTAATACTTTTGCAAACGCAAATGCAAACGACTTAGCTAACGAAGCACTAAGATCAGGATTTGTAGGAAGATTAGCTGGATTACCTGTATTTGAATCTGCAAATATGGCAAACACGGGTACTGCTGGTGACTACAAAGGTGGAGCATTCCATAGAGACGCAATCGCCTTAGCAGAAATGCAAGGTCTAAAGATTGAAACTCAAAGAGACGCTTCATTAAGAGCAGATGAAATTGTTGCTACGGCTGTATACGGAGTTGGAGAAATCCATGACTCTTACGGCGTAGAGTTACATTACGATTCATCTATTCAATAGTGATTAGAAACTTATGGGGGAGCAATCCCCCGTAGGTAAACTTAAAAGGAATTAAAATGGTAAATTTAGTAAAACAAAAATCAAAAACAATTAAATTAGAAAGAAATAATAAAGTTATTGAAAGATCTCTTGAAGATTATAATGCAAATAAAGCTAAATATGCATTTAGAGGTTTTAAAGTAGTTAAAGATTTGATAAAAGATAAAGATGACAAAATATTAGAATTTGAACCAAAGGCCAAAAATGAAAAAGCTAAAAAACCTAGTAGCAGAAGTAAAAAAAAGACTAAAAAAGATTTATAATTGGATTGTAGGAAACTATGGCTAATTACACAGGAGCAGACGTTATCACTTCCGCAGATGTATTAAAATACCAACCTGACGCATTTAGTTTTGGTATAGGAGCAACTGACACAGAAGCAGTTAATTTCTTTGCACAAACTACTAATGATATTTTAAGAGCATTAAGAGTAGAGTGGTGGCCTGTATATAAAACAAATATATTTACTGACATATCAGTTCTGAATACTGCTGAAATGGTAAATACTAAAGTTAATTTAGACCAATTTGAACGTGCAGGAGTTTATCTTTTTATTGGTAGATTTTTAGCACCAGCTTTATCTAAATTTAGACCCGAAGCGGACAAAGATAGATTTGAAAGAATGGGTGAGTATTATTTATCTCAATATAACCAAGAGTGGAAATCTATTTTAGAAGATGGCGTAGAATATGATTCAGACGCAGATGGAACTATTGTAACTAATGAAAGAGAATCTTTACACGGCTTTAGAAGATTAACTAGATAATGTTAAACCTAAAAGTTAATTCTAATCTTAAACAAGTAAGAATAAGATATAACAGATTTTTTAAAAAGTTTCCAAATGTAGTTTTACAAGGCCTAGAGAGGGCTGGAGTACAATTAAAAGAAATCATATTAGCTAAGACGGATAGAGGAATAGATGTAAAAGGTAGAAGATTTGCACCTTACTCTAAAATGTATTCTGAATTAAAAGGTAAGACTAGAGTAGATTTACAAGATACAAATAGAATGCTTCAATCTATTACTTCAAGAGTTAAAACAAAAAACAAAGTACAAGTATTTTTTAGAGATCAAGGTATGGCTAAAAGAGCATTATGGCATCAGACAGGACAAGGTAATTTACCTGAGAGAAAGTTTTTTGGCTTTAATGATAGCACAGAAAGAGTTATACAAAGAACATTCGCAAAGTTTGTTAAACAAAAAATGAAAGCATTAAAGATATGAGCAAAAGAGAAGATATAGCTAGCCACATTGCTACCACAATTACAAACATATCAAGTCCAGCAATAAAGAAAGTTTCAAGACAACCTTTTCCATTAGACGAATTATCTGAACAACAATATCCAGCAGTATTAATTCAAACACAAGAAGAAAATAGAGATGACGCTGAATTAGGAAGTGGTGCTAAAACAAGAATATCTAATTTAGAGTTTTTGATTACAGGATATACTAAAGGATCAGAAAGTAATATTGATACAGCAAGAAATACTTTGATTACAGCTATTGAAACAGCATTAGAAACAGATGTTACAAGAAACAATAAGGCCTTAGATACAGAAGTAATAAGCGTTGAAACTGACGCTGGTTCTCTTTTCCCATATGGTGCTATCAGTATGGTAGTAAAAGTAATTTATGAATATGATAGCGGAACACCATAGGATAAATTATGAAAGCAACACTTATAGATGAATTAGAAAAGAAGTCAGAAAAAATAGAAAAATTAACAGATAAAATTTCAATAGTATGTCAAGAGATAAACGACATTGTGGAAAAACATAGAGAAGCAGAAGATGGGTCTTTAGATGAGTTTGAAGAAGATGAACAGTATGACCCAAATGAGTTAGAAGAAGATATTGACGAAGACCAAGAAAACGAATAATATAAGTTATGGCAAAAGATATTAAGTTATACAAAGGCAATCAAGTAATTAAAATAAATGAAACACAACTTGAAAGTTTTGTTAAACTTGGATATAAGCAAGAACAAGAAAAAATAATTAAACCAAAAAAGGACAATAAAAAATGGCAACACATCACGGAAAAGAAGGAGTTGTAACTGCTGGCGGTACTGAAGTTGGTGAACTAACTTCATTTAACATTGAAACGACAGGCGATGTTGTAGAAAATACAAAACTTTCAGATGCGGTTAAGTCGTTCACAACAGGGCGTACTTCATTCTCAGGAAGTTTAGAAATGAACTATGATGAATCTGATGCACCTCAACAAACTTTAACTGCTGGAAGTGAAATATCTTTCGTTTTATTACCTGAGGGTAATACAAGTGGCGATGAAAGTTTTACAGGTACAGGTATCATTACAGGTATGACAGTTTCAAATGGAATGGACGCAGTAGTTTCAAGAAGTATAACTTTTCAAGGAACGGGTGCATTGACTAGAGGTACAGTATAATATTAATTTATGTCTGTTATTGATAGAGCAAAATCTCATTTTGAGAACTTAGGTACACAATCTATTGAAGTGCCTGAGTGGAAAGATGATGATGATAAAGCAACAGTTCTTTATTGGAGTCCTATAACCCTTTCAGAAAAAAATAAATTATTTAAGAAATCAGATAATTTAACTGACGTAAGTATACTTGCTGACGTAGTTGTTATGAAGTCTTTAGACAAAGATGGTAATAGAGTTTTTAAATTAGAAGATAAACTAGCATTAATGCATAAAGTTGATTCTGATGTTCTTTCTAGGATAGCTACCGCAATGGTACAAGCTGTAACACCTGACGAAGTAAAAAAAAACTAAAAACTGATCCTCAATTAAAAAATTTACTTATTGTCGCTGATAGGTTAAAAATATCCTTATCTTCTGTTTTACAAATGGAAGAATGGGAGTATAATCATTGGGTCGGGTATATAATGCACGAAAACGAACAGCAAACCGAAGCGATGAATAAAGCAAGGCATAAATAATGGCACAAAATTTAGTATTAAATATTCTAGCAAAAGATAAAACGAAAGTTGCTTTCAATGGTGTCAAAGCTGGTTTAACAAATTTAAAGAATACATTATTTTCAGTTCAAACAGCAATACTTGGAGTTGGTGCTGGTTTAGTTGTTAGATCATTTATAAAAGTTGGAAAAGAAGTAGAGCAATTAAGATTAAGATTTTTCTTTTTATTTGGTTCAGTTAAAGAGGGTCAAAAGGCCTTTGATACTTTAGTTAAATTTGCTGGTCGAGTTCCTTTCTCACTAGAAGAAATTGCACAAGCGTCAGGTAACTTAGCAGTAGTTTCTAAAGACGCAGAAGAAATGGGAAGAAATTTAGAACTCGTTGGAAATATCGCCGCAGTTACAGGTATAGATTTTAGATTAACAGCAGAACAAGTACAAAGATCATTATCATCAGGTTTAGCGTCAGCAGAAATTTTTAGAGAAAGAGGTGTAAGAGCAATGCTTGGTTTCAAATCAGGTGTAAGTTTAAACGCTGAACAATCTGCGGAAGCATTAAATAAAGTTTTTGG
>Ga0208767_1001168_pt1 | contig 20851 bp, 23 predicted proteins | sample VirMetDEL_Mar_21_FD_184514 | JGI IMG/M metagenome (GOLD analysis project Ga0208767, IMG submission 184514) | Aqueous microbial communities from the Delaware River and Bay under freshwater to marine salinity gradient to study organic matter... | ecosystem: Environmental > Aquatic > Marine >... | reverse complement strand
CTCGCAGCAGATTAATAGAAACGTTGTATTTAATTTTTTAGAACAAACTTGGACTACAGGATCATTAGCTAGAACAAGTTATAATGATTCTCAAACTTATGCATTACCTTATGCAACTCAATTTACAGTTAATACTGTACCTAGTTTTCCTACAATTAATGGAGCTACTAATACTTTTGGCTCATCTAAATATTGGGCACACGAAACAGGTGTTAATGAAGTAGATGCAAATGGAGTTTCAACAGCGATAACTTCTTATATTCAATCAGGAGATTATGATTTAGATGTTCAACAAGGTATGGCTGGAGACGGTGAAAACATAATGAGAGTATCTAGATTCATACCTGACTTTAAAAATTTATCTGGTAATGCAAAGATTACTATGTTCTTTAGAAATTATCCTAATCAAGCAGAACAATCAGATTCCAATGGTCCATTGATTACAGGTCCATTTACGTGTAATAGTACCACAACTTTTGTAAGTACAAGAGTTAGAGGAAGACAGGTTAGTTTGAAAATAGAAAATGATGCAGTAAATCAATCTTGGAGATATGGAACTTTAAGATTAGATATACAAGCAGGAGGTAGAAGATAATGGCAAAGATTACAGCCGTCATACCAGAACCTACAGATCAATATCAAGTATCTAATGCAAGACAATTAAGAGAGGGTTTAGATACATTAAAGAATGAATTAAACTTTGGTTATCAAGAAGATTTAAAACAACAACTACAAAGATTTACGTGGTTTAATATGAGGTTTGGTTGCTAATGTCTGGATGTAATAATGTAAATACAGAGCCTACAGTAATAGGTGGTGGAAATGGATCAAATGCTTATGATGCATTTGGAAGATTAAGAGTTTCCAATCCATTTACTATTTTTGATAGTACAAATGTAATGTCAAAAAATAATCTTTTTGATGAATCACTAACTGGATCAGGTACAGTTTCATATACATCAGCAAAATCTACAGTTAATTTAAATGTTACTACTGCTTCAGGCGATAAAGTCATAAGACAATCAAAAAGAGTTATGTCTTATCAACCAGGTAAGTCATTATTTATATTTAATACATTTGTAATGAATGCACAAGAATCTGGATTAGAACAACGTGTTGGAAGTTTTGATGCAAACAATGGAATTTTTTTTGAAGACACTGGAACAGGTTATCAAATTGTAAGAAGAAGTTATACATCAGGTTCAAGTGTTGATGATCCAATTGCACAGTCAGCTTGGAATGGTGATAAATTAGATGGTACAGGAGCTTCTGGCTATACACTCGATCCAACTAAAGCAACTATTTTATTTACGGATTATGAATGGTTGGGTATGGGATCCGTTAGAGTTGGTTTTGTAATAGATGGTAAATTTATTACAGCACATACGTTTTTAAATGCAAATAATTTATCAACTGTTTATATGCAAACTGCAAACCTACCTATTAGGTATGAAATAGAAACGACAGGAACGATATCTGGTGCAGCCGTATTACAACAAGTATGTTCTTCTTGTATGATTGAAGGTGGCTATTCTCCACAAGGAGTTATTCAATCAATTGGAACTGCTTCATTAGCTGGAGTTACTTTAACAACAGCTGGTACATTTTATAATTTAGGAACCATTAGAATTAAATCAGGAAGACCTTATGCACTTATTATTCCTCAAGGTTTTATAGCTTCTGCTGTATCTAACTCTGATTTTGAAGTACAGTTAAGACAAAACGCAACTCCTTCAACAGCGTTTTCATATACAAGTTATTCTGATGATGTAGAGTATGATTTAACTGGTACTAAAACCATAACAGGAGGAACGATTATAAATAGAACTTATTTATCTGGTAAAGGAGTTTCTATTGAAAACTTTGGAGATGGTTTTAATTTTGAATATCAACTTGGACAAACAATAGCAGGTGTATCTGACACACTAACTTTATGTGCTAAAGGTGCATCCAATAATGATGGTGTTATTGGTTCAATAAAATGGTACGATACGACAAATGGCTAATAAATATATAAACGCATTCTACGATCCAACGACTACAGGTCAGGAAACTATTTATACAGCTCCATCCGATGCAAGAGCCATTGTTCAAAATATACAAGTAACTAATGAATCAGGATCTAAAGTAGTTAAAGTATTTATTACAGATTCATCGGCATCAACGACGTATCAAATAGCTTATGCAAGTATTACGGGTCCAACTATATGCAACATGGCCCAGGGACCAATCATATTGGAAGAGTCCGATATATTAAAAATAGAAACATCGGATACAGCTGGTATAAGTGCAGCAATATCATTGTTAGAACTAAGTAGAGAATAAGAAATATGAAAACAATAAACGTAGACGGAAAAGAGATACCTTTAGTAGAACCTACTGAAGTTATTGTGACTATAAAAAACAAGAAAACAGGGGAGATTTATCAAGATGAAGAAGCACTAAAGACAGCAAATGTACCTCAAGAAGATGTACAAAGAGATGTATTAGTTAAGATGCCAAGACTTGATTTATTTCCAAAAACAAAATAAAGTATATAAATTATGCCAATTTCACGTATGCAACAACCCCGACAAATGTATGGCCTAGGTAGCTTTGTAAAGAAAGCTGTCAAAGGTGTTACAGGTGCTGTTAAAAGTATAGCTAAATCTGATGTAGGTAAAATAGCAGGATTAGCAGCTTTGGGTTTTGGTGTTCCAGGAACATCTTTTACAGGTCTTTTTGGAGGAGGAGCTGGCGCTGGACTAGGTTCTTTTTTTGGAAAAGGAAGTTTTAATCCATTAAAAGCATTAATAACAGACAGTGGAACTACAGGTTTAGGACTAAGTAAATTTGGAAGTATGCTTAGTAATATAGGTCTTGTAAATCCAAGCACTATGGCTCTAACAGGTTTAGGTAAAACAGCTGCTGTTGTAGCACCATCTATTATTGGTGGTATGTTAACACCTAAAGCAGAAGAAGATGTTCAAGCATTAAGATCATCAGGAGATCAAGGTTTATTAAAAGCATATTTAGAACGTTATTATAAAAATTTAAATCCAGATGCAGAACCAGAAACTGTGGCTTCTTTTGTAAGAGCTAATGCAGCATATGGTGGTAGAATGGGTTATGCAGAAAAAGGTAATGTAAGTTTAGAGGATTTACCTAGAGGATTACAAATTGATACTACAACTTCTATGTATGGTGCAGCGGTTCCTGAAGGAACACCAGTTATGGAAGAAGAATCCTTAAATGAAAATTTAGAATTTTTAAATAAAGTAAAAGGAGGCATATCTCCTTCTTCTAGAATATACGTACTAAAACAATATTTAGACAAAGCTCTTCAAAGAGGAGAAATAACAGAAGAAAAATATCAAGAAATGTTAATGCCTTTCTTTGGAGCAATGGGTGAAAAAGTTACAGAACAAATTAAAGAATATGAAAACTTTGCAAATGGAGGCCGGATTGGCTACGCTTTTGGCACTCCAGAAGACAACGCGATTCAGGCATCAGGGATCATGAACCTACCATTAAATCAAAACCCTGCAGGAGTAACGGAATTAGACCTTAGAGAAACAGGTGGATTTATTCCTCCAGTTGGTGTAAAAGAAAAAGCAGATGACATTCCTGCAATGTTATCAAACAATGAATTTGTATTTACAGCTGATGCTGTAAAAGGAATGGGTGACGGTGACGTCAATAAAGGTGCACAACGTATGTACGACATGATGAAAAAATTAGAAAACGGCGGGAGAGTATAATGGCAATATCAGAAACTAGAGTATTACCACCAGAATTTATAGAAGCAGCGGGTAAAACTTATTTAGAAGATTTAAGTACAGCTGTTGGCGGTTATAAAGGTGCAGACCTTTCAAAAGCATATGGTCAACAATTTGTTGCAGCACCGGGTGCATTACAAACACAAGCGGAATCATTAGCGGGTGGATTAGGTGCATATGCTCCTTACTTACAAACAGCAGCAACTCAAGCTGGACAAGCTGGACAATACATGGGACCAACTGCATATCAACAGTTTATGTCTCCATATCAACAAGATGTGATTAGTGCTACTTTAGGAGAGTATGACATTCAAGCACAAAAAGGTTTACAAGGAATTGCACAACAAGCTTTACAAGCTGGTGCTTTTGGTGGTGGTAGAGAAGGTGTTCAAAGAGCAGAGTATCAAGCAGCATCAGATAGAAACAGAGCTGCATTACAAGCACAATTATTACAACAAGGTTTTGGTCAAGCACAACAATTAGCTGGACAAGCTTTTGGTCAACAACAAAATTTAGCAACTCAACAGCAACAACTTGCTACTTTGGCTCCACAATTAGCAGGTCAACAGATTGCAGGTTTATCAACTTTAGGTGCACAACAACAAGCACAAGCTCAAGCAGGTTTATCAGCACAGCAACAATTAGCACAGCAACAATTAATGCAACCATTAACTGCTGCTCAACAATATGGAAGTGGTGTTACAAGTTTAATAGCTGGATATCCAGGTACAACTCAACAAACATCTCAACCTGGACCAAGCCCTGTATCAACAGCATTAGGAATTGGATCAACGTTAGCAGGTATATACAGAGCGTTTAATCCACCTGCAATTAATATAGGTAAATTTTTAGGAGGACCTACAGAGGTAATATAATGAGTAGAATATTTAATAGACCAATGTTTAGAAAAGGTGGTGAAGTCGGCGGTGGTATCATGACCGGTGTAATGAGAGATAATTTTGACGTAGGTGGTTCTGCAAAAGAAAGACTTTTAAGGGTCGCACAAGAATATCCTAGTCAAGGAATGGATCCATTAACTCAATTTTTAATTCAAGGTGGTTTAAATCTTGCATCACAACCGGCAACAGGTGGTGGTATTATAGCTGATATAGCTACAGCAGCTAAAGAACCAACAGCTCAATTAATGACTGGTTTATCTAAAAGAGGAGATTTTAATAGAGAACTTGCATTAGCTGGTGAACAATTAGATATTGAAACAGAGAGAGATTTAGCTATTGCACGAGAAAAAAATAAACAAAAAGATTTTTTTGCTGCTCAAACACCAGAAGAACAATTTAAAACTTTATTTGCAGGTTACTCAGAATCAAGTGTTCCTGTAATTAAAAGTGGAGCATTTAATTTAGCTAAATTTGAAGTAAAAGCTAAACAACTAGGTAAAGATTATACACAACTAGGTTTTGAGTATGATAATAAAGCAAAAGATTATGTTCCAAGATGGGATGCAGTTCCAGTTGGTGCTATAACATATAACCCAAAAACAAATCTAGCTTATCAAAGAATAAGTAGAGATACTGACACAGCCCAAGATTACATTCCATTAAATCCTAATAATTTTCAACCACTGGAGTAAACCATGGCATTGGTTCTAGATCCAGTTACAGGAGCTCTTGTTCAAGAGAGTGAATTAAAAAATAAAAAAAAACAAAGAGAAAATATAGCAGATATTAATAAACTTGATTATGGTGAAACTACATTAGTTCCAGACGCTGAAGATGATAATGAAGTTTCTGGTGCAACTGCTTTCGTAGCAGGGATAGCATCTGGTTTAATAAAAGTACCTGAAGGAGTTGTATCTTTAGGAGCAGAACTAATTGATTTAGGTGCAGGAACTAATACTGCTGCATCTGTTGAACAATTTTTTGATAAAATAAATCCATTTGAAGAAGTAGCTGAACAAAGAGCTATTGGAAGATTAACAGAAGCTTTTGTGCAAATAGGTATTCCAGGAGCTGCAGGTGCAAAGCTTGCAACCAGTTTAGCTAGTAAAGCATTAAAAGCAAAAAGAGCTGGCAAGTATGCAAATTTTAAATCTGCAAATGTTAAAAAAGGTATTGATAAAGCAAAACAATTAAATGATTTATCTAAAACACAAAGGTTTGGAGCTATTGTAGTTGGAGGTGCAGCAGGTGAAACATTAGTTGCTGATGTAGAAAGAATAGGAACCTTTGGTGATTTATTTGAAGGAGGACCTACAGAACTAGATAGAGATGTTGAATCTGATCCATCTGATGATGCATCAAGAAAATTATTAAATAGAGTTAAATTTGGATCAGAATCTTTGTTACTAACACCTTTTGTTTATGGAGTAGGAGCAAGTGCTAAAACATTAGCTAAAAGAGGAAAAGAATTAGCTTATAGTAGTTCTATAATAGAAAAAGGTTTAGATAAATTAGCTTCAGCATTTAGATTTAGAGGAACTAAACCAGAAGAAATTGCTTTAGCTAAACAAACACAAAAAGCAAGACAGATGAGAGATACTAATTTCTCAGAAGAAATGGTTGCAAGAATTGATCAAGACGTCAATAAAATATTTCCTGAATTTAGAAAATTTTTTAATGCATCTAGTGTTGAAGAAAGAAAAAACTTTTTAAAACTTTTAGATGACACTTTATTTGAAGGTGATTTAAAAGCACCTTTGGATTCTAATCTATCTACACAAGTTACAAAAACCATAATAAAAAGATTAGGTAAAGAAGGTAATGTTGTAGCAGATAGTATACTATCAACATTAGATAAAACAAGAAAAGAATTTAATAATTTATTGGAGATCACTGCATCGGGCCCAGGAGCTAAAGTAGATTTACCTACAGGTGTTACAAGAGATTTAAGAAAAATCATGGGTAATAGAGTAAAAAACTACATTGGTAATACATTTGAAATATTTGAAGACGCTGAAGCTGGTTTCTTTTCTAAATATAAACCAACTAGAGAAGCTGTAGAACAAACAAAAAAACTATTTATGAGGTATGCAGCTAAAAATAAAAATCCAATTACAGATCTTGAAGCAGAAGGTATGGTTAATGATATTATTAAACAAGTTAGAAAGATGGACCCATCTAAAGATACATTACCTACATTTGCATATCAAAATTTATCTAAAGCAGCTGACGATGCATATGGTTTAAAAACATTTTCACAAACACTAACAAAAGATTTACCTGGTGGTAAAAAAGAAATTCAAGTTATTGGTAAAGGTTCTAAAGTATTTAGAGAATTGTTTGGTGAAATAAATGATGCAAGACATTCTATCTTTGAAGGTATGAATAGATTGTCTACTGTTGCAAGAAAAAATCAATTGTTTGATGAAATATTAGATACTGATCAAGTTATGAAAGATGCTGCAAAATCAGATACTCCATTAGGTCAAAGAGGATTCTTTCATGATAGTCCACTAGCGGCTAAAAGAGCTTTTGGTCCAGAAGCTGATGTAGTTAAAATGGATGATTATGTAAAAGATTATTTTAAAGATGGAGTTTTAATTAATAGACTTGCAGGCACTTATACAACTAGAGAAATTGCAGAAGGATTTACTAACGTAAGTAACATTCAAAACTGGATGAGAGGAGAAGCTGAAGGACAAGGTGCTTTGGGTAAAACTTTTTCTTGGGCTTGGCGTAATTTATTATTGACACCTAAAGCAGGTGCACAATATGCAAAAACAATTTTATCTATACCAACACACATTAGAAACTTTTTAAGTTCTAGTGCATTTGCATTAGCAAATGGAACTGTTGGACCAGGTTTTGGTAAAGCAATGAATCAAGCATTTGGTAGTGTTCAAGTTGGTGGACCTAGAAAACCTATATCACAAAAAAAATATAGAGAGTATTTAGAATTAGGTATTACTAATACAAACGTAAGGCTTGGTGATTTAAGAAATCTAATGAAAGACGTTCGTTTTGGTGAAGGTAATATTGCAACTGACAGTGTTTTAAAACCTATGATTAATACTTTAGGTAAAAGAGTATCTAGAGGAATTAAAAAGGGCGCTAAATTCATGCAAGATATGTATGTTGCAGAAGATGATATTTGGAAAATCATAGGTTATGAAACGCAATTACTTCAAAGAGGTAATGCTTATAAAAAAGCAGGAATAAAAATATCAGATGATGCGCTTAAAAAAGAAGTTGCACAGATTGTACAAGATACTATTCCTAACTATGCAAAAGTAGGTGAGTTTGTAAGAGCAGCTCGTATGTCTCCTTTTGGTAATTTCATGTCATGGCCTTCAGAAATTTTTAGAACAGGTACTGGTATTTTTAGACAAATTATAAAAGATTTAAAAGATCCAATTACAGGTTCAATTAATCCCATTACTAGTAAAAATCCTATGAAAGCATTGGCAATGAAACGATTGATAGGTACCACTGTAGCAATGGCTGCAATTCCATATGGATTAACAAAAGGATCACAAGCAATATTTGGTGTAAGTAATGAAGAAGCGGATGCTGCAAATGATTTTGTTGCACCATGGGCAGAGAATTCTCAAAAAATATATATGAGAGACCCTGAAACAGATGAATTATATTATATCAACTGGTCACAAAATAATGTTTACGATACTTTAACTAGACCTTTTCAATCAGTTTTAAGAAACATTCAACAAGGCATTGAAGACGAAGAAGTTTTATTAAAAGGTTTTGTTGAAGGAATAGCAAAAGCAGCCGGTGAAACTGCGTCACCATTTATATCTGAATCTATTTATACAGAAGCGTTTATGGATATATTTGCTAGAGAAGGAAGAACTAGAGAAGGTAAACAATTATATAATGATCAAACACCGGAACCAGAAAAAATTGCAATCATCATGCAACATTTATCTAAAACTTTATTACCTACAACAGCTCCTTTTGAAAGAACTATAAAAGCAATTACAGGGGAACCTGGAAAAGGATCAGAGATATATGAAATACCATACGAACTTGCTGGTATATTTGGTTTTAGACCCATTAAAGTTGATCCAGAAAAATCTTTAGGATTTAAATTATTTGAATATCAAAAAGCAATTTCTGATTCTAGAAAATTATTTACTGGAGAAATAGATCCTACTGAAATGAAAACAGCTGAAGATGTAATTGAAAGATATTACATTGCAAATAAACAAATATTCAATGCTCGTAAAAAAATGTTAAAAACAATTAATAATGCAAAAACGTTAGCATTAGCTCCAGATAAAATAGAAAGTATATTTGATAAACGAGGATTAAAATCTGATTATGAAGAATTAACATTTGGTTTATTTGATCCATTTTTTCCATCAGAAAGAATACAAGAAAGATTTCAAGATCTTGCACAAAGAGGTGGAATATCAAATGTATTTTTAGAAGCAGAACCTGCTATAAGAGCAATGAATTCGATAATGGAAGGATTAACTTTGTTTGATGATTTTAATCTTGAATTACAAGATTTCTTACCAGATACTTCACCACAAGGTGGAGCAGCATTGCCTCCTACACCAATGCCTAGTCAAGATGTAATACAAACAGCAGCGGTTCAGGCTCCAGGGTTCATGAATCAAGGGTTGACGCCTACTGAAAATGCTTTATTATCTGAAGAAGAGAAACAAATGCGTTTAAGACAACGAGGATTAGCTTAATGATAGATAAAGGAATTTTATATAGACAAAATTTTGGAGGTGGTGCTGATATGGGTGGAGTTAAAGGTGATACTCGAGCAGCAAATACCGGTCTTAGTGGCGGATATCAAGGTGGTGAAAGAGGTGGATACGGCCGAAGAGATTCTGTACAAGATAGAGATAGAGATGTTGGAGTAACTACAAGCGCAGTAGGAACATTATCTGATCCAACAGAAAAACAAGATTATTTTGGTTCAACCATATTTGGTCCTTCAAGAAAATATACTGGTTCTTTTTTAGATAATATATTAGGTGGAGGTTATAGAGCAGTACAACCTTATGCTCCTGATCAATTTCAATCTAGATTTCAACAAATGGGTGGTGGTAAAGGCATCCTTAGTAGTTTATTAGGATTAGTAAATCCTGCTTTAGGAATAATGTCTAGAGTGGCAAGTTCAGTGCCAGGTGGATTTAAAAGATTTCAAAGTTCTCCAACTTTAGCTGATTATTTTGGAGGATTTAATTTTGGTGCTAAAAATATAAGTGATGTTTATGCCGATCAAGGTAGGGATAGTGAATTAGAACAATATAATTTAGACACAATGCAAAACACTGGAATTATGAATACTGGTGTAAATTTAAATGATTATGAAGGATATCGACCAAGACAATACATAGAACAAGCTCCTATTCAAAATCAAAATCAAGATTTTGATATTAATTATGATGATGCATATCAGAATGCTACTTATGCAGGCGGATCTATGGGTAGTGGAAACTATTCACAAAATCAAGTTGCTAAAGATGTATATGGTAAATCTTATAGAGATTTATCTACCTTTGATCAACAACAAGTTGACAAAGCCATAAACACATATGGAACAAATTCATTAGGTGCTTTAAAAGGTATTGGAGTATAATGCCTAGATCAACTAAAAATTTAGCCTTACAAAAAATAGAATCCCACGAAAAACTTTGTCGTATTATGCAGAAACAAACACACGAAAAAATAGAAAAATTAGAAACTTCTATTGATAGAATAGAGAGAATTCTAATAGGTTGTGCCGGTGCTTTACTAGTAGGCATGGGTGGTGTTATAACTGCGTTAATATTTAAATTTTAATTTTGGGCGGTTGGTAGTTCGCTACCGGGATTATTATAGTGGGGACTATAATACTTATATCCATTCTCTAAAGTCTTCATCCATAATTTTATTGGCAATGTTGACTTTGGTACGAAGGGCTTTAACAATTCTTTCGTCAATGGTGTCTTGTGCCATGATATCAATATAAGTCATCTTTTTAGTTTGACCAATACGATCTATTCTTGCTTCAGACTGTTGACGTTTTTCTAAATCATAACCATTAGAAAAATAAACCATATTACTACCAGCAGTTAAAGTAATACCATAACCACCAGTGTGTGTTGTACCCACAAAAAATCTACAGTTGTCATCAGTTTGAAATTTTTTAATATTTTTTGATCGTGAATCTGTATCAGTTGCACCATAATAATCTACAACAGAATTTTCTCCATATACTCTTTTAATCTCTGCAATAATTCTTTTAACATCATGAGTATAGTGAGACCAAATAATAGTTTTACCTTCAATGTTTTCTAAAACATTCATTAGTTCAGTCATTCTACTACAAGGTAAATCTTTTATGGTACCATCATCTGCTGTAAAATGTCCACAAGTAATTTGATGGAGTCGCATTAATTGCGTCATAACAGTAGCTGAAGATTGCATCTTACCATCTAAGAAAGCAATTGCTTCTTGTTTCATTTGGTTATATACTTTTTGTTGCTCTTTTGTAAGCTCAACATAATGCTTGACATAAGTTTTTTCTGGTAGGTCTAAACAATCTTCTTTTAATATTCTTTTTGAAAAAGGTTTTATCTTTTCAGATAGTTCACCAAGATTAGTATAACCTACAACAATTTCTACACGTCTACCTTGAACCTCTATCTTTTTAGTAATCGCATATCTTGCTTTAAATGTATAATAAGATTGATGGCCCAATAACCAAGGATCTAAAAATTGACATTGAGAATATAAATCTAATGGTGATTTAGTTACAGGAGAACCTGTAAGTATTCTTCTATACTTTGCATGATCACTTAAAGACAAAATGTTTTTAGTTCTATTTGATGTTGGAGTTTTAATTGTAGTTGATTCATCAATTGCAATCATCGCTTTATGACAAGATAAAAATTTATATGCGAAAGCTGCACCATCACCGGCAGAAAAAGATTCTACATTCATAATTAAAATATGAAAATCAGTTCCTGTTTCAAACAAAGTATTTAAAATTTGTTTTTGTTTTTTAGATTTGTCAGATGTTTTCCATAACACAATTTTTTTATCAATGTGATCTGGTAGGTGAGTTGGTATTTCAGAGTCATACCAGTTTTTATAAACACCTTTAGGTGCAATTAATAATAGTCCATTAATCAAACCTTTATCATATAATATAGCTGCATTATCTAATAAAACCTTAGATTTTCCGGTACCCATTTCCATAAAATAGGCAAAGTTTTCTTTATCCCAAGATGCTTCTAATGCATCTAATTGATGTGCGTATGGCTTAGTTTTAAATTTATAGTTCATATGTTTGCTTTTTCTTTCTAAAAGTGTATATAAGTTATAAAAGTAAAAAAGTCAATGAGTAAAGTTTATTTAGTACAGGACATTCCGATAGACAGGGAAACCGGTCAACCCAAATATAATGTAATGGGTGCACAAAAGTATGGCGAAATTACGGTAATGTTTCCAGCTAAAGCTCAAATGATTTTTTCTCCTGGTCCATTAATAATTAATATAAAAAATAAATTAAAAGATTTTACTTCAGAAGATTATTTATTATTGTCTGGCGATCCTGCAATTATTGGGGTGACATGTTCTGTTGCTTCTGATATAACAAACGGGAAATTTAAATTACTTAAATGGGATCGACAAGAAAAAACATATTATCCAATCGAGATAAATATTTTTCAAAACTAGTATTGACATTACCATATAACTATCCTATATACCTTTTACGAAAGGAAATTATATGTTAATAGATTTAAGAAAAGATGCACCAGATCAAATGGAAACTATTGATCCTGATAAACTTTCTACAGAAGTAGAAAAGTTACAAACAATCCAAAAAGAAATTCAAGACTTAGAAGATAAATTAAAAGATAAAAAAGAAGACGAAAAATATTTTAGTTGTGTTGTTATTCCAAAATTAATGGAAGACATGAACTTATCTAGTTTAAAACTTAGAGATGGTTCTGAACTAACAGTTAAAAAAATTTATAGTGCCTCAGTTAAAGCTGATAAGAAAGCAGAGGCAATACACTGGCTTCGAGAAAATGGCTTAGGAGATATAGTAAAAAATAATATTACTGTGTCTTTTGGTCAAGGCGAAGATAACAAGGCTATCGATTATGCTAGCCTTGCGAGGTCGAATGGGTATGAACCTATCCAAGAGGAGAAAGTTCACCCATCGACACTCAAAGTAGTTATGAAGGAATGGAAGGACAAAGGTCAAGAAGTTCCGGAAGAACTGTTTAATACGTTTGATGGAAGTCAAACGCAATTAAAAAATAAAAAATAAATAATAACTAATAAGGAGAAATATATGGCAAATACAGCTATAGAAAAAAAGAATAGTGCAGGTGCACTATCGACTATCAATCTTAGAGGTGACTCTGGGAGAGGTGCTGAAGAAATAAAATCGGATGATATGTCAACACCGATTTTAAAAATCCTACATCAACTATCACCTGAATGTAATACTACCAACGCTAAATACGTTGATGGTGCTAAACCAGGTATGATCTATGCTAAAGGTCTAGGTACTTTAGTTGATGGAAATGAAGGTGTGGATATTATTGTAGCACATGTGCAAACAAGATATCCAGAATGGCAGGAAATGGGAGACACAGCGGCTCCACCTGTTATGACCCATCTTTCAATACCTGAAGACGCACAGGAAGAAAGAAATGGTAAGTATAGATTATCAAATGGTAATTACATTGAGAAGACCGCATATTTTTATGTGATCGTTTTAGGTGATGAACCTAGACCTGCAGTGATTACAATGAGATCATCTAACTTAACACCAGCGAGAGAATTAAATCAGTTGATTAAAAATCTTAGATTTAAAGACGACAAAGGTGTTTACAATCCAGCAGCGTTTGCAGCAGTTTATAATTTAAAAACTGTAGGTAAAATTGCAGGAAGTAAAAGCTGGCATGTCTATAAACCATCTATGACTAGAGCTTTAGATGTGGCTAAGAAGGAAGATGCTGACTTATATTTAATGGCACAGGAATTACAAAAGACTGTGTCTAAAGGTTCTGTGAAACCGGAGTATGAGAAGAGTAATCAACCAAAGACTGAAGACATTATATAATTCACTAAGTGAATACTCTAGAGAGGAGGCGATCATGGGAGACTGCGATCGCCTCTCCATAAACAGAAATAAAAGTTATGACAGATTTTATAAAATATTTTACAGGATTAAAACGTGATTATGGTTTTTGTAATATAGACAAAGGCTACAAGGATTTAGAAACAGGCAAGATAAGATTTAACTCAGGTGATTATGGCTGGGCAGGTAAACCTATAACAGATGAAGATTATCAAGAACATTTAAATGGAAATAAATCTATAGGAATACAACCTTGCAATGATAATAACTTAGCGAGGTTTGGTGCAATTGATATTGATCCAAAGATATATAAAAATTTTGATATCAAATTTTATTTAGATGTTATTCAAGATAAACAATTACCTTTAATTCCAATTAAGTCTAAAAGTAATGGATTACATTTATATGTATTTACAGAAGAACCAATCAAAGCTTTGGAGATCAAAGAATTTTTAGAACAAGTATTATTTTTATTTAAACTAACCATCAAGACAGAAATATTTCCTAAACAAACTAAGTTAGGTTCTAATACAGATGGTCAAAAGATGAATGGAAACTTTATCAATCTACCTTACTTTAATAAAGTTGAAAGAGTTGCATTGTATCCAGATGGAACTGAAATGCCATTGGATAAATTTTTACAATGTATTGAACTTAACAAAGTAAATTCTAAGAAGTTAAAAGAAATAAAAGATAGAATTGTAATTAATGAATTAACAGGTGGTGCTGATGAATTTAAAGATGGTCCACCATGTTTAGAAATCTTAACTAAAGAAAAGATGACAGATGGTAGAGATCGATTCTTATATAACTATATGGTGTTTGCTAAGAAAAAATATTCTGACAATTGGAAGAATAAAGTATTGGAAGCAGCTAGAAATTATTTTGAGTTTGATCAAAACTGGACAGATGATCATGTTAAAAAGAAAATAAAATCTTGGGACAAAGAAACTAAAGGACATACTTGTCATCAAGATCCAATCAATACAGTATGTTTGAAATCAGAATGTGTCAAAAGAAAATTTGGTATTGCATCTGAATCAAAAGCAAGTTGGCCTGTACTCAATAACTTACAGAAGATAGATTTTAAACCAGATCCAGAATACTATTTTACAGTGGAGAAAGGTGATGGTGAAACGATTCCAGTGCATGCGAAAGATGTTAACAAGATAAAAGATCAAAGAGAACTTAGAGGTTTGATTATGGCACAAGCTAATATCTTACCACCACCGGTCAAGGGTATGGAGTTCTATGAAATTATTAATGCATTGCTTACGACTATTGATACAGTGCAACCGGCTCCAGGGACCAGGCCTTCAGAGATATTAAAGAAACATTTAAGAGAATACATCAATGGACCACAAGCAACAACGCATACTTCATTTGCTAGTGGTAATGTATTGAAAGATGATAACTATGCTTACTTTGTTTATGATGAATACTATAATGATTTAAAAGACAATGGTTGGAAGAAAGATGCATCGAGAACATCTTACATGATTGAACAACTATTTGATGATGAAGATAAATTAAAACCAGAGTTTGGAAAGAAGAAAAGATTTCCAGGTAAGAATAAAAAAACAGGTAAACCTAATCCAGGTGTCAATGGTTGTGCAGCAATACCTTTACATATCTTTGATAAAGAAGATGATGAGATAGAAGAAATTGTACACTTTGAGAAGGAAGAGGAAATAGTGTAATGATCTATAAATTTTATGGACCACCAGGTACTGGTAAAACATATAGATTAATATCCAGAGCCAGAGCTTACCTTCGAATCGGAACTCCTATTGATAAGATTGCATACTTTGCATTTACAAAGAAAGCAGCTAAAGAAGCAAAAGAAAGAATGCCAGTAGAAGATAGTAAGCTTTTTTATTTTAGAACGATACATTCATTTGCGTTTGAACAATTAAGTTTATCCGAAGATAAAATTTTACAAGCAGAAGACTACGAAAGAATTGGTAAAGCTTTAAATGTTAAAGTTAAATACTACGATAAATACAATAAGGAAGAAATACATTATCTAAATTGTGATAGTCCATACTTTCAAATGGTAGGTAGAGCAATCAATAGAGACGTTAATATAAGAGAAGAATACGATCGAAACGAACATAATCGTAAAGAAATCAAATGGAAGTTATTAAAAACCATAGATGATAATTTAAAAGAATATAAGAAAGTTACAGGTAAATTAGATTTTAATGACATGATCACTAGACTAATTAACAAACCAGACTTACCAAAATTTAAAGTTATTTTTATTGATGAAGCTCAGGACCTATCTCCACTGCAGTGGAAACTATATGACAAACTAAAAGAACATGCAGATGATATTTATCTAGCTGGTGATGATGATCAGGCTATCTTTGCCTGGGCCGGTGCTGATGTAGATCGATTTATTTCAGAGCCTGCAAAAGAAAAAGTATTAAAGTATTCTAAAAGAATATCTATAGCAGTACAGGAGCAATCACAGCTGCCTATTGAAAACATTAAAGGTTTAAGAAAAGAAAAGGACTACTATCCTAGAGACTTTGAAGGAATAACGCAACGGATAAACAATTTAGATCACGTTGATTTATCGGAAGGACAATGGTATATACTAACGAGAACAATATCAAGACTTAATACTATAAAGGATGAATTAAGAGAGCGTAATTTGTATTATCAAAGTAATAAAGGCAAGAGTTTTGCAGTCAGATTATATAATGCATCTGTTAATTACAACTCATGGTGTAGGGGTAAAATTTTAGATGAAAAAGAAATTAAAGATATTACGGAATACACAGGTGTTGAAATAGATAAATGGAATCCAGAGATCGATTGGTTCGAAGCATTTAAAGAAACAAATTTTGATGAAAGAGAATACATAAAAAATATGATTGATAATGGTGAAGACTTGGATCAACCGGCAAGAATATGGGTATCTACTATTCATGCAATTAAAGGTGGAGAAAAAGATAATGTTATTTTGTGTTTAGATTTAGGACACAAAATTAAAAAAGCTATTAAGAAAAGTGAAGAGAAAGCAGATGAAGAACATAGAGTCTGGTACGTAGGAATTACAAGGGCAAGAAACAACTTGTATAAATTAAAGGCAAAAACAAAAAGCAACGAGTATAAAATAGGAGCAAACAATGAGTAAAGTAAAAATATCAAGTATGGATAAAATAGAAAACAGCGATAATTATTTCGTAGTCTATCATGTGAATAAAGATGTATTCACTTATTCAGGAACCAAAGAAGAAATAGATAAAGAACTTGAAAAAAAAGGATATGTAAATGACGAACAAAAAAATGTTTGATGATGTATTTCCACAAGATAAGCAGATAGGCGGGAGTCACTACAAAGACTTTCACATTCAACCTTATGAATTTATTTCTAAGAACGACTTGAGTTTCTTTCAAGGAAACGTTATAAAGTATGTGTGTCGTTATATGAATAAAAACGGCATAGAAGATCTAGAAAAAATAATTCATTATTGTGAATTAGAAATTAAAAAGATGAAAGACATGGGTAAGAAAAAATAATGAATACATATACAGAAATTTTTGGTTTATTAATTATGACAATATTTATTTTTGGGTTAATATAATGTTGATACCAACTACAGAGTGGGTTGCTCCTACAGAGTTTCCTGATTTAAGAAAAGCAGATGAGATAGCAATCGACTTAGAAACAAGAGATCCAGATTTAAAGACTCTGGGCTCAGGGTCCATCGTAGGTCGAGGTGAGGTTGTAGGCATTGCAGTAGCTGTAGATGGTTGGAAAGGTTATTTTCCAATAGCACATGGAGAAGGTCCAAACATGGATCGTAAAAAAGTTATTGAGTGGTTTAGAGATATTTGTGCGTGTCCAGCAACTAAAATTTTTCACAACGCAATGTACGACGTATGTTGGATTAGAAATTTAGGTATAAAAATCAATGGTTTAATTATAGATACCATGATCGCAGCATCTATTATTGATGAGAATAGATACAATTATACACTGAATGCATTGTCATGGGTTTATTTAAATCAAGGGAAGAACGAAGCATTATTAAATCAAGCAGCTAAAGAAAGAGGATTAGATCCTAAAGCAGATATGTGGAAGCTACCGGCAATAGAAGTTGGAGCATACGCAGAAAAAGATGCAGAACTAACTTTAAAACTTTGGGGACATTTAAAAAAAATAATTATTGAAGATGATCTTCAAGATATATTTAATCTTGAGACAGATCTGTTTCCTTGTTTAGTTGATATGCGCTTCCTAGGGGTGCGGGTAGACGTGTCCAAAGCCAATCAATTGAAAACAGCACTGGCAATAAAAGAACAAAACCTATTACAACAAATAAAAATAGAAACAGGAGTAGAACCTCAGATATGGGCTGCAAGAAGTATTGCAGAAGTTTTTGAAAAACTGAAGCTACCTTATACCCGTACTGATAAGACCGACTCCCCTTCATTTACTAAAAATTTTATTTCTAAACATGATCATCCTGTAGTTCGTATGATAGCAGAAGCTAGAAAAATAAACAAGGTTAGTACAACATTTATTGATACTATTTTGAGTCATGAACATAATGGTAGAATTCATGCAGATATTAATCAAATACGTTCAGATGATGGCGGTACAGTTACAGGAAGATTTAGTTATGCGAATCCAAACCTACAACAGATTCCAGCACGTGATCCGGAAACAGGTCCTTTGATTAGATCTTTATTCATACCAGAAGAAAATTGTAAGTGGGGAACTTTTGATTACTCACAACAAGAACCAAGATTAGTTGCACACTATGCATTAAGATTTAATTATGACACAGCACAGATCATAGCAGATTCATATGAGAATGATCCTTCAACAGACTTTCATCAAATTGTAGCGCACATGGCAGAGATAGATCGTAAGGAAGCAAAAACAATTAACTTAGGTTTGTTTTATGGAATGGGTAAAGCAAAATTACAAAATGAATTAAATGTTACAAAAGAAAAAGCAGATGAACTTTTTAATATTTATCACAATAGGGTTCCTTTTGTTAAGCAATTAATGAATGGAGTAATGAATGCAGCGCAAGCAAGAGGACAAATAAAAACATTACTAGGCAGACGTTGTAGGTTTCCTAAATACGAACCAGTATTAAGAGGTAGTGATTGGGGTACTTATGTACCAGCAGAAGATCACGAACGAATGGAAGAACTAAGAGCAATGGGTCCATACATAAAAGACTTTGAAGATAACATTGTCAAAGATAAAAAAGGTAATCCTAAAAAGAATTACTGGCATGGTAATCCAACACGTAGAGCTTTTACATACAAAGCTTTAAATAAACTTATTCAAGGATCAGCTGCAGATATGACTAAGAAAGCTATGGTAGACCTATATAAAGAAGGTTTATTAGCACATATACAAATACATGATGAACTTGACTTTTCTATTGAATCAGATGCTCAAGCTGATAAAATAAAACAAATAATGGAACATGCAGTAGAACTAAAAGTTCCTAATAAGGTTGATTATGAATCTGGTCCTAACTGGGGCGAAATTAAATAATATGAGGAACTATGGCTTATTTGAATGCAGATATACCACCAATCTATTGCAAGATAAGGAAGGAGTATCTTTATGACTTTACCGGACATCATGGAGAAAGCGAAGACTGCGTGGTCTTCGGGTTGGCAAGCATTAGTGGGAAGGCGCTCTTATTTCATGCGATGTTACCGAATGGTGCGGTCTTTTATAGACTGCCTATCAGCGCGTTTTTCCAAGAACGTTTTTCTAGATCCGAAGTGCCAGATATGTCAGTCGACGAATTACAATTGTGGAATTGTTTTAGCTATTATCCTAGCGTGCATTGCTTTAGTTGGTTGGATCGAGTAGACGGAAAATTTTTAGGAAAAGATAAAAAATTCTACAAAGGTCAATACTTATTTACGGTTGACTGGGCACATCCAGAGTCTAATATATTAAACACGGAACATTCAGAAATTCCGCAAGAACATAAGTGCGCTCATATTATGGCACTTGAAAACGGCAACTATGCTGCACAGCCAAATAACAGAATCATTTGGCATATAAATAGTTACACAACTAAAAACGATTGGCCGGATTATAAAGTACAAACTACAGTCTGGGATGTCGAAGCAGGTGAATGGGTAACAGAAGATTCTGATAAAATGTTTTACGATTTGGAGAAAAAAGATGGCTAAAAAATATTGTAATGTTTGCGAACATGAATGTCACTGTGTTGGTAAAGGATACTTTATTCAAAGTAATCAATGTGGTACATGTATCTGTGATAAATGTGAATGTGGACCTCTAATACTAGGTGCTCCTGTTAAAAAAACATGGTGGCAAAAGATTAAGGGGTGGTTATTCTAATGGAGATTGCCAGGATGGATTACAGATTTACTGCAATACTAATTATTTTATTATGCCTCATGGCATTTTTTGGAGGGCCTGTAAGATGAGAAAACAATGTAAACAATGCGAAGAAGCGTTTGATGCAAAAGATCAATTCGATATTTTTTGCAGCAAGGAATGTAAGGAAGAAGCATTAGCAGAATTAGATTCCGATTCTGATGAGTGTCTATCATGTCAATAAAAATAAATGAAAACACAAGTATCGGTCTCCCATTAAGAAACTTAATAGGTTTGATCGCAGCCATAATTGTTGGCGCGTGGTTTGCCTTCGGTGTGATTGAAAGACTCAATAGATTAGAAACTAAAAATCAATTGTTTGAAAAAGATTTACTTGAAGCAAGTAAACAAACTCCCATAGATCAGGAGCAGTTCATGCTTCTCGAACATATAGCAGAAGGATTAGAAAAATTAACTATAAGAGTTGATGGTATGATGAACAATAGAGTTAATATTGAACGACTACAAATGGATGTAGAACGATTAAGAATAGATACAGAAAAATTAAAAGATAGCGTTAGAGCTAATATTGGAAAATTAAACGGAGATCACTAATGGTAAAAAATAATTCATCAACAGAAACAGAGATAACAAAAGGTGCAACAAGTAATAAAAACTCTGCGTCAGCAGGAGTTAGTGCAGGGGCTAATGCAGAAGCCAGTTCTAAAAGAGG
>Ga0208767_1001167_pt1 | contig 20859 bp, 26 predicted proteins | sample VirMetDEL_Mar_21_FD_184514 | JGI IMG/M metagenome (GOLD analysis project Ga0208767, IMG submission 184514) | Aqueous microbial communities from the Delaware River and Bay under freshwater to marine salinity gradient to study organic matter... | ecosystem: Environmental > Aquatic > Marine >... | reverse complement strand
CGCATCATCCGCGGAATAGGAGGTGGCAGTGGCCCATGCATTTTTCCAAACCATAGATGAGCCCTCACCATCGCCGGCGGCCCCTTTCTGAGCCATCTGAGCCATCAGGTCCCAATAGGTGGCCCAAGATCCTCCCACCCCGGGCTCATCGCTTGCGCTGGAGGTATGACCTGAAATACATATATAGCTTGAACCATCGTTCTCCACCACATCATTCTCCGAAAAGGCGGTGGCAGTGGCCCAAGCGTTGCTCCAGGTGAAAGAGGTTCCATCCGCTCCGGTGGCACCCGTCGGGCCTGGCGGGCCTGTCGGGCCTGTCGGGCCCGCAAAATCGATATCGATCGACGGATCCCCCGTCGCGGAGAAACTCAGGTCGAGCACCGGGGCGGAAAATGTCAGATCGATATCGGCCATATATTGAAGATTCTGTGTTAAAAATCGCCGTGGGTCGCCAGCACGTTTAAAATTCCCTGAATCCGATAATCCACCACATCCGAGCCGGTTTGGCCAAGGTCGATATTATATTTTACCGCAACACCTTCAGTCAGCACATCTGCCAGGGTGTTATCCAGCGAATCCAGCGAATCGGTGGAGGGAGCCACCGCAAAAGTAATAACCTGCCCGGAGATCGAGATATTCGAATCCTGGTCGGAGTCATACCGAAAAACCGTCGTATTGCGCGACTCCAGCTCAAACACCGCCGTAACCGTCGAGAGATCATAGGCCACCGGCACCGTGATCGTCATATCCAGCCGCGTATCCGGCGCGTAATTTATCGTGCCGGCCGAGGCGGCTTTGGGTGCTGTTGTCGCCATGGTTAAAAGTTAAAACCGTTTTTTACGCTACTTCCGTGCCGGTGTGCTTGGTCTTGGCATCAAAACTCATCGTCGTGGTTCCTTTGCCCATTCCCACCGAAACCGGAGTCGATCCCGTGGTAATATCCGCGATTGTCACCGTCAGCTTGCCCGGAGTTTCCGAAAGCAGCAACGCCGCGCCATTGGTCGGGCTGGCATCGGTAACCAAAGCCGGGTCCAAGTCCACGTACATGCAGGGTTGCCCGGCTGCCGCCGAGCAAACCGCGATCCCCACGCAATCGATTTTCGTCGAGTCCGTGGCATCAGTTAAAATCAAATCGCCATCGGAATCTTTACAGACCGTTTCGCCTGCGTCGATCGCTTCAGCCGCGATTACCTTATAGAAATTGGAAACACTTGGGACAACAGAGGTTGCCGTAATTGATAAATCAGCCATGTTTTTCCGCCGTAGTCAATTTTACCGCACACCGTTTAGGCGATCGATATCGTAACCAGGTCATCATAATCCGCATCATAATCGATCTCTGCCACATCGGCGTACTCGCCCAGGATGTAGTATTCATCCAACTGATTCCACGGCCCCTGCAATCCGCCCACCGGAGTCAGCGGCGATCCAAACTCATCCGCTCCCTCGAAAATCGCCGTCGATGTACTCTCATCCCACGCCAACCACCAGAATTCATTATAAGCATTGTTAGCCGGCACATTAAACCACGTACACGCATCGAATTCCGTTTCAATCGAATCGAAATAACCAGTACCCAGCCAATCCGAATACATATCATTGATGATCATATGAGACGCTTTGTACAGCGTATCCGTCAGCGTGTCGGGTATCGGGATATACCAGGCCGCTTGCAACTTCAAATACGAAACCGAGCAACCGCGAACACAACAGCCGCAAGCCCTGGTGAAGTCGTATAAAAGCTCACTACTCATAAATTTTACAGCAAGGCTCTACAGGTTAGCCGCGCAGCCGTGAATCACGCGAATATCATCGATCGAGCAAATAACCAGCACGATCCCGCCGCCAAAACTCGCCGTTACCGTCCGATTTACAATCGTGCCCCAAGCCGAGTAATGCGTGCCACTCGATGTGCTCCACGTCTCGCCCGAATCATCCCAAACCGGTTTAGATGATGCCGTCATACTCGCGCCCGATTCGAAAGTGATATCGTCAAGCTGCCACGCTGTACCATAGTTATTCGTATCCTCCGCGCTATAGTCCACTTTCACCCATACGTATCTTGTTCCCGATATCGGGGCCGTTGTGGTCGAATCCGTAACCGCGAACCCACTATCCACCGTACCACCGTAGGAAACCGAGCTATCCGTTACCGAGATATTACCGCTCCCGTCGCACTCAACGATAAACCCGGCGCAAGTATACTCACCGCCACCGGCGATCACATCCGGCTTTTGATGCATTTTTAAACTCACCCTGCCCGCCGATTGGCTTTTAATCAACGGTTTCGCTACCGTCAGGTTTTCCCCATTCTCCAGCGCACGTATATGCTCCACCAGGTTTTGCAGATCCTCCGCCCGCAAAACATCCCCTTTATTAAAATCCTTGAGCGGTTTATTACGCTTCATACCAGGTCGTATTCCATCCGTTTTCGTCGGATAGCTTCCATATATGAGTCACATCGAACACCTCGCCCCGCTCCTCATAGCTGAACCCCATATAAATCCAGTTATGATCGCTGAAAAACGTCGGTCCATAAAAGGGAGTATCTATTTTACCGAGCGATGCCCCGGCCCGCTCGGCAACCGGGCGCTCATTGGTCGTGAATCGCTCCGTAAACGTGGCAGTCGAAGGGCTCAAGTAATGCGAAACCCCCTCGTGATCTGAGCCGGATTCCCACCTAGCAAACGCATACAGATCATTATTATTTGCGTCTGCCTCCGGTTTATCTTCGGTCGCCAGCTTGCTGTCGCTTTTCATAAATACCGCACCATTAGTGGGTGCATCGGGCGTGCCCGCCGTGGCTGCAAATTTCGGGTGCGTCTCGATGGGTTCCTCGCTCAATCCATAATCAAAACTATACACCGGCACGGTTTGCGTACCGTCTGCTGATGGATCCAGGTTGGCCGTGTCCATGCCTGTATAGGTAGCCACCACCGAACCTTCGCCCTCGGTGTAGTCCATTTCTGCTTTCTCCAGCGTTAACCGGTTATCCCATGGGTGAGCGCTCCCCTTGATTGGCCCTTCCTCGCCAATCTTGATATACTCCGCTGGCTTCGGCAGATACACCACGCGACCCGTCACCAGGCCACTATCGGAAATCGAGGTATTGCAGGAATTGATGATAAAGGTTTTCCCGCCCAATGTTACTTCTGTACTCATCTGTTGTTGTTATCACACCAATACAGCGCCGCCGGGGTAGGTTTTCCGGGCGTTCGCATCGATCAGCTTTAAAATATTCTTTTGGGTATCCAGCTGGTTTTGGGCGATCTTGGTTTGAGTGTCCAACCCAGCCACCCGGCCGCCGCCGCCGATCCGCGCCATGCTCGAGGCCACGATCCCCGCCGCAGCCAGCTTTTCCGGCGGCGAAACGGTCGCAACCTCCGGCGAATCCCCCGGCTTACCCGCACCGGGCGCATTTTTTACCGCAGGGGCGGGGGTCAACCGCTCGCGCTCGGTTCTTTTGATATTCGCGAACCGCTGTTCTAAGTCTTTCAGATATTCCTCCAGGTTTTCGAACACCTCTGGCGCATTGGCGACGCCATCCTTGAACGAATCGACGACATTGCGCGACGTCTCGCCGATCCGGTTCACCAGCAAGTCGCGAATCGATTTTTCCTGGTCCGCCTGCGTGCTTAAACTGTCTCGCTTATTCTGCCGAATATTGGCACCCGCCTCGGCGAAGTCCTTACCGATCACCCGCAAACCAGAAAGCGATTCCATCAAGTTAGCCAGCACCTCATACATCACGTTGCCAAAGCCCCGCGCTGCCCATTCCAAGCCATCTTTCATACCCTTCCAGAAATCGGCTCGGGTGAGTATCTGGAAGATCGTCAGGCTGTTCTTAAATGCCTCACCGATGTAAGTGCCCAACGCCGAAGCCACTCCGAAAAGCCCCTTGACTAACTGATTTAGCGCATATTGAAAAGCCAGGGTGAGCCCATCGCGCAACAGGTCCAGCATCCCTGCCTTACCGAGATCAGCAAAGCCGTCCTTGATCAAATGTACAATATCTCGAGTCGTCTCCCGTAAAGCCTTCATTCGATCGAGCGCTGCCTGGATGTGGGGCTTTAAAACCGGGATCAACTCCGTACCAATGATCCGCTTGAATTCGAGCATCTCGTTTTTCAACCGGGCGAACATCCCCGAGAGCGTGCTCCCAACCATCTGCGCCCCGCCGGCGAATTTCTCAAACGGCCCTTTCATATCGCGAAAAACGCTAATCACATCCTCCGCCGAAACCTTGCCCTTCTGAACCGCCTTAAACAAATCCTGTGTGGTATCAAACTCCATCGATTGGCGCAACGCCTCAAAGATCGGTACGCCCTTCTCCGCAATCTGCCCGCGCAGTTCCTCCATCATCGCTACGCCTTTACCTTTAACCTGGCCCAACGCATTACCCAGCAGGGAAATCTCCGCGTTCGTTAACCCGGTTGCGCCGCCAATATCCAGCAAAGCCTTGTTTAATTTAAGCGCCTGGGTTTCATCCATAGATTGAGCCATAAATTTACGGACGTTACCGGCCATCGACGCAATCGAGGCACCCGTTTTCAACGAATCTTCCTGGAGCGAGCGAAAAATGCGCTCGCCGCCTTTCCCGTCAGCAGATAAGGCATCGAACGCAATCGTTAGGTTTTCCTTCTCCATACCCGCCTCCAGCACCCCACTAAAGGCATTTTTCACGGCACCACCGAGACTGTTGGCTAACTGAAACCCGATCGCCAAACCCAACCCGGAGCCGAGCTTACGCAGTGCCGTCGTAGCACCCGAAACCGCCCGCCGTGCCGCCGAAGCCAATCCGCCAAACAACCCTTTAGCCAGGCTTTTCCCCGAGCGGGCCGCGTTGCGACTCATGCCCGTGGTAGCCGTCTTAACGGTTTTAATCGCAGATTTAAATTGTTTAATCTCCAGCTTCAGCTGGGCAGTGATGGCGGCCATTAAGCCTTCACGCGTGTCGAAGTCTCATCCCGGCAAGGCATGATTAATCCACGCCCCGTAGCTTTAAATCGAAACGCCAATGGCGAATCGCGCTGCTCGCCCTGGTATTTGTAACGTTGCAGATCAGCCAACGCCAATATAGGTTTTAGATGTTCGCTGGCGAAGTAACGGTTTTCAAACATCTTCACCGCCTTTGGCTTTAATTCTTTATTTTTACCCGCGCCAAAACACTCCCTGCAAAGGATCCTGTTTAACGGGTGCCCTTTGCATCGCTTGCATTCGGAGACTACGGTTTTAAACGAAATACCATCGGGAAAATCAACCAGTGCGCCAGGGCGGGTCAACGGCTCAAATACCGCCATTACCGCCGGGCGATCTTCATTAAGATTAATAGTGTTTTTAATCACTGTTCGAGTTTTCTCCGGCACCTCGGCAGGGTCAATCATCACGATTACGGCCCCATTGGTTGCTACTATCATTTCACCAAATGGCGTGGAACCCACCCATGCGCCTTAATGCACTCTATTGCACACTACTGACAGTCTCTGATATAGCGCGATTATGGGCGCATCTGTGCAAGCCAAACGCGCGGCGTCACCTGATCCTTCCAAAATCTTTCCACACTTCTGACAGTCTCTGTTAGGCTAGGAAAACTGATCGGCTTCGGCCATGCAGAACAATCCGCATTGGATATTCGGATCTTTCCCTTTAGGGTCGCCGTCCTCGATCTCATCCAAATAAATTGGATTTCGTTCTCCGTCCTTGGTTACTCGGTTGATTGTTATTTTTAGTTCCCGCTCCAGCTTCGCTGTGCGGTCGAATTGTTCGGGGAAGTGCTTTCTAACCCGTTTCCAGTAGTCGATTGAATCCCGTGCTTTCACGCAACCGATACAGTTATTATTTCGGAATCCCAGTTTATACATTTCAGGCAGTTCGATGCCGACTCGATCCAGCATACCGAAGCAATCGTCTTTAGTGATGCATCGGTCTATCAGAGGACATTCGATTATTCTTTCCTGATTGTCGCGTCGCCATCGTTCAAGACGGTGGCTTTCGTCTGCCGTATAGCCGAATATTTCGGTATCGCCCAGTTGCCAGATTTCATCTCCGGGTTTCTTTTTCAGTTCACCTGTGCAGGGTGCTCCCTGATGAGATACGAGGAATCTTCGAGCCTCGAACACCTCATATATATTATCGAATTTCTTGCTCTTGAGGACTTTCACGCTTTGCCCGAACCATGATTCACAATCCTTTATGAACCTTTTATTATCTTCATGCTCGCTTCCAGTGTCGCAATACACGATTTCGACTGTCCCATACGTTTCCATAGCGATCTTTGTCGCCACTGCCGATGCAGCACCACAAGAGAAGTGACTCACAACACGGCCAGACGGCGAAACCGACGAGCCTAACAAGACGGTGGACTCAAGGACCACCTCTTTATCTTTTTTTTGTGTATTCATCATCGTTCGTTCGGTGTTCCTGAGTCACCTTTTGCGATATAGCGCGATTATGGTCGCATCTGTGCAAGCCAAACGCGCGGCGTCACCTGATCCTTCCAAAATCTTTCTCAAGCTGCCCGAGCATACACCATCGACACTATAGACAACTTATAGGTATTCAGAGGTAATCAGAGGCACTCATTATAAATTCTATACATAACGCGGATACGCCATCACGAAAACCGCTAACAGCTAACCGCTAACCGCTAACAACTACCGAAACGGACTATCCTCGCCCATCCGATGCTTGATCTGCTTGATTAGATCGCGCTCCTTGGCTTTTAGTGCCCGCCTCATGCGCGATTCCAAGCCTTTCTGGCCGCTGGCGTAACTGACTGCATTGGTCATTTCGACTTTTAGCGAGTCGTCACTGATGGAGACCTTGGCGGAGCCGGGGCTGTTGTGGCGGGATATCCAGACGGGGGGATTCCAGCCGAATTTGCGGGCGGCTTCGTTCCAGCCAGCGGCCAGGCGGCCAACCTGATCCTTTTGGGATTTCAAATACCTGGTAAAATCGGTCTTCCAAACCTTGTGTTTCTTGCCGATGCCTTTCTTTACCCGGCCCCGGGGGTTCCTGTGCTGATTATGGATCGAGATTAGATTGCTGTACTGGGCCTCGCTTTTCTTGACCGGAAAAAACAACCGGTTCAAATCGCTTTCTACCGATCCTTCACCGGCTTTTTGGGCGAGCTTCGTTGAGTGGTTGCCGCTGGCGTTGGTGTTTTTTCCTGGCTTGTGCGGCGGGGTCATTTGCACCACCTCTTTCACAAACAACTTGGCCTGCTGCTCCAGTATTTCCTGGTTGGTCTTTTTCGATTTCGCAAACCAAACAGAAAGCGCATGGTTAAAGCGCCGGGTATCAAACTCTATTTGCAAATCGTCGGACATCGCTCTCTCTTCGTTCCTGGTTCTCGGTTCTTCGTTCTTCGTTGCCGGGCATGTTAACGAAGCACGAAGAACTAAAAAACGAAGCACAGAGCCGAAGGCTCTAAAACTCATCCTCCGCGAAAATCTCCCGCAAACGTTCCTCGGAAATTACCGCACCAGAAACGGAACCATCAGCCGAATTAGAAGCACTCGCAAACGGGTCAACCGTCCAGTGGGTTAAACTGCCCAGCTCGATGCAATGCAGATAACCGATCGCCCGCGAAAACGGCAGATCATACAAACAATAGCGTTCGCTCCAGCCGTAAGTGCTGGCCAGGCTGGCGATTAACGAAAACACCCAGCCCGGCGTTACTCGTTTCCCGGCGGCGGGCTTTCGTCGCCTGGGATATCCTCGGCCGGTTTCTCGGCCAGGTCGTAATTGATCCGCTGCTGATTGCTGATAATAGCCGTCATGCGTTTGGCCAGCTCGATCATCATATCTCCGGTAAGACGGCTTTTAAACGTCAGCAACCCGCGCCGAAATTTTTTCCGATGGATCGCAGCCGCCGCCTCATTCTCAGCCTCGTCGATCTCGAAACATAGATCATTAATTTCCTCCAACGGAGCCCACTGGCAATAAGCCATCGCCACGATCATATCCGCCCAACCCTCATCGTCGTCATCATCCGGCAACTCCTCACCGATCCCCAACGATTCCAGGTGCAACTTCGTCGCCGCCGAAAACGGCCGGAACGTAAGATCTTCCAGGGTAAACTCCCCCTCGTAAAAGGCGGCTCGGCTGGCTTTTTCACGCGTCATTCCTGGGATTCTAAACCGGGCGATACTCCCGCGCAAGCCGATCGATTGCAGTTTCGCGCTCCGTCTCGCTCAACTCCGCCGGTATCCAGTAGCGAGCCCGGCCCCGGTGAGCAATCACGTGTTTCGGAGCGTTTTTTACCGCATCACAAACAATCAAATGCTGGTCCGCTATGCGCTGCGCGGCGGCATGGTCGAGCCCGCCAACGTCTACCAGGGCCGTTTCCAGTATGATATGCGGCGGCGAGCTGGCCAGCTGGTGGCAAGTTTCGCCATAGGCGTTACACAGCGCCGCCCGATGGGCGAGTGCCTCGCAGGGCGGCGCTGTGCGGGTGCGGTTGAGAAAATAATCAGCAGCTTGCTTCGGCAGTAAATCAACCAGTTCGCCCCATTTGCGGGCGTGCGAGCCATCGAACAAAAAAACCCATTTGCGTTCGCCGGTTGCCAGGTCCACCGAATCTTCAAAATTGGTTTGTGTGGTCGCGAGTGGGTAACCGGCTTCGAGCAGTAGCGTTATTAAGATAAGGGATTTCGAGCGCAACGGCGAACCTGTCGCGCCAACCGGGTAAACTTTCCCCACATCCATTTTTACGGCTATTCGCTGAACTAACTAATTACGCTGCACTCGGCCAGTGTTGCCCGCTGGCTTCCCAGCTAGGGTTTTCCAGTTTTTGCTCTTCCTTGAGACTGAGTAACATCGTCACCCCGGTGGAAAATTCGCTGACTGTATCCGGCAAACCGCCATCGCTGCCAAGTGTCAGCGTGGCTGGCATCGAGCCGATCCCCTTAACTGTCCAGTTAAAGGTCGGATCAAAAAAGTATTGATGATCAAACGATCCATCCGCATCCAGGCCAACCGGGGCCTCATCAATAACCTCCTCCAGCTCAAACGATTCACAGCCGGAGTAGCCAACCGATGTAAGGCCGAGTAGCGGACAGGCCGGATCGGAGCTAGCGTCTGGTGTCGGGGCGCTCGGTCCTGTTGGGTCTGCAATCGATCCCAGGTCATCGTAACCTTTGGCGCTTACATCAAATTCGGGATATTCTGAATTGGTTTCAGTGCGTTTCTGCGAGGTTATCTGTAGCGTGCCCGTGCTGGAGAGCGTGCCGGCCGCCAGGGTTCCCAGGGCATCACCGCCCATCCCTTTGTGAGTCACCTCGATGGTAATCAGCGGTTTCGCCGCCACACACTGGGTCACACCGTCCTGATCGCGCAGCGTAGCCGCCTCAATCGTCTTAGTCTCGGTAGACTCGTTTACATAGCCCACCGTTGGGGCCGATAGAGAAAATAAATCCTGTACGCCAAAAGCCATGCAATTTGCAACGCGTCAAAGGTTTTTTACCCCGTGTAAATATCGCCGCTCGATACCAGCGAGGCGCTCGCGCCCTTATATACCCCCAATGTTAGCTCGATGCCGTCCTGCTGCGGATCGCCTGTTGTTCCGATGTAGCCGTTAACATGGAACCCCTGAACCGATATCTCGTCACCGCTGGCTGTCCATACTTCCTCGCTCAAATGCGCGGCATTAACCGGCAGCTTGGGCGGCACGGCGGCGGAAAATACCGCACGCAGGAAACGCACATTACTCTGGTGGTCGGTTTCGTAGCCGGTTTTGTGCGGGCTGCTGGCCACGACCATCAGCCGGGCGTGGCCGATGCCGCCAACCAGGTGCGGACTTTCGGTCACTTGCGCGACGATATACGGCAGCGTCTCATTAATCGTCTCATCCCCGCTAGCAGCATGCACCGCTACCGGCAAATCATCCTCGGGATCGAGCCCGTCGCGATCGCGAAACGCCGCCTCGATAAAATTCTTTACCCCGTTCTCGATCTCGTTTTTCATTGTTAGCTTTTAGCGGTTAGCGGTTAGGTGGTTTCGCTGTAGGCTTCGCTGATGTAGCTATTCGGCGGGTAATCGGGATCGATTCGCGCCGGATGATCGGCCGGCAATCGCTCGTAATCACGGTTACCTAGCTCCAACTCAATAGCCGCGACCATCTTTTTTACCGCAGGGGTGGCACGCATAACCCGGAGCCCGCTGGCGACTTCCTCCAACTCGGCGGCTGTAAACTGGATCGTATGAATCATGGTTTTCTTTTACTGATTAATCTGGCCGCAGCGCAGCAACCAATGGCTTTCGCTTTGTGCGTGGTTTTCGTACACCCGCATGGTTTCGGTTTCGCCGTCCTCTTGCACCAGCGTAACCGCCGGGCGGGTTTCCAGGTTGGGCAGCGTGGCCAGGGTTTCTTTGGCTATGTATACAGTAGCGGAGCGCACGCGGCTAAAGCCGCCCTCGACCGTCTCCCGTTCCTCGATACCAATCACCAGGGCGCACGGTAGCGCTGTACTGTTGTCGTCGGTAAACGTGATGGTACCGGGAAAATCGGCAAGCATCCGTTTAAAAGCCCGATTCCGTCCAGAATTTATATGTCGTCTAGGCATGCCTAATTTGTAATGTCTAAAAGCTAACCGCTAATAGCTAACTGCTAAAAAAACCCAGCCGGAAATGACTAACCGGCTGGGCTTCTCTTGCTTGTTGCGATTGATGGGAAACAAAAACCGCCTCTCACTTTTCTTTGACCTCACTGAGTGGTATCCACTCACTCAATAAAATATAAAAAATTCGGGGCCGTGTTGTTTTAGCAGATGGCCCCTAAATTGCGGCTGCTGTTAGTCGTTGTTTTTTGGTGCGGCCCGTTTTTTGGGTGCCGCTTTTTTTGAAGTCTTTTCCCTTTCCTTTTTCTCCGGGGCCGGAGCGGGCTCGGCGGCGGCTGCTACTGATGCCGCGCCTTTGAGTTTGCGCTTTTTCGCTACGCCGTGCCGGGTCCAGAGTGAAATACCGGTATATTTCGCGGCTACCTCGGGATCGTTGATTAACTCTCCGTAGGTATCCAGCGCCGCCCGATAGGGTGCGGGTTGCCCAATGACCTCCAGGCCAGCCGGGTCATCCCCTGGTAATTCCGCTACAATAATGCCGATTTTCATATAGGTATATTATTAGGATGTAATGATTCGCTTGAGGGCTGCTGCCTCGCCAGTCACATAACCGTAGTGCGCCTCGATGAACTGAGCTTCTTCGTCAGTATCAGGGTACGCGATGCGCTTGTACTCAAGAGTTGCGCCTGTGTCGCTGTCGGTAACCTGCTGGTAATCAACCAGCAACTGGCGAACGCCTGCGGTTGGTGGGACCGGAGCGAACGCACATAATACTGCGCTCGGTCCTACTGCGAAACCTGCCAGGCGCTCGAAGAGCTGGTAGGTAACATCCGTGCCATCGTCGCTCGCATCCACTGCTGCGCCGCCTTCGGTAGCCGAAAGCTGGAAGGTGTCGTCGGTGGCGGAGATTACGTAGTAATCGGTTGATGTAGAGAAACCAGTTGGAACGGCTGTACCGGCGAGCTGAACAATATCGTTATTAGTTAGACCGTGGGCCACGTCGGTAAATACATCACTCGCATTAGCGAAGGTGCAAGCGGTGGCGGTGCCGTTGTTGGTTGGGACGCCGTTGCTGCAATAGGTATCGAAGCCCATAATGTTGGGAAGCATACCAGTATTCAAAACGTTCGATCCGCTCTGCGAAAGATCAATCAGCGCGGGTTGTTTGACCAAATTATAGTGAAACGCCGGGTTGAGAATCAAGCTGCGTGGAGTCTTGGGCCACTCAGCCTCTTCGCAATCCTGCGCCAAATCGGCAACGTCTTCCTCGTCGAAGTTAGCGGCTGTAGTCGCTGCGATCGTGTTGCCGGAAAAGTTTGCTTTCGTGACAACGCTCAAAACATCGGCCACGATATCGTATCCCAGTTTTTCGCCTTTGATCTGGCCGTGCTTAACCGGGTCGAAAACCGGCTGGCGGCTTACTTCGCGACCGGTGAACGAAAGCCCTTGGACCTTGTTTTTGTTGATCGTGATCGTTTTGGTCTGCGTATCGGTATCGGTTACGAGCGCCTTATAGGATCCGGCAGCATCACGCGAAGCGGAAGCATCGGTGGCCAAAGGGTAATAAGGTACGTCCACGGTATCGTCACCCTTGAGGGAGACATCGCGATAAACGGTTGAGAATGCATTCAGGCTAACGACTGATCTTTTAAACGCTGTTAGAGCGCTATCCAAGATCTCCGTCAGCTGCAATTGCGAGTCGATGGTATTTGCCATATTATTTTATTCTTTCGTTAAAAAATTGTTACTTAGTTATTCGAGCGGTTGCGATACTGCTTAACCAATTCGGAGCGCTCGGCGTGCGATTCGCATCCGGCCAGGGCTTCTTCGAGTTCGGCTTCGTTAGCCGGGGCGTTTTCGGTTTCGCTGGATGCTGCGGCGGGCAGATCCTCGGGGGCCACGTGACTTTGAGCGGCGATCTGCGCGGCTTGTTGGCCGGCGGAGGCGGTGGCGGATTTTACCGCGCCTTCCAGCTCTTCGATCTCGGCCAGCTTGGCATCGTAATCGCTTTGCAGCCCTTCGAGTTCGCTCTGGAGTTTGGCTTCACTGCTTTGCAGCTTGGCTACCGCTTCATGTAGGGCGGTGTTCTCCGCGTCAAGCTCGGTGACTTGCTCGGTAAGGGCGACGACTTTCTGGGCGTCTTTTGCTTTCGCGCTCTCGAAGATGCCGAGAATACCGCCCTTTTTGGGCTCCTCGGTGCTTTCGCCTGCTATTGGTTGGTCGATATTCTCGGACATGTCTTTTTTTATGAAAATTACTGTGAACGTTCGAAGGGGTTTAAAATGTCAAGGGGCGCTTGATCTCCGCTGCCACCAGCGAGCCCAGATCCTGGTAAACACCATCGATTAAACCGGCATCCTGCGCCCGCTTGCCGGATAAGCATTGGCCTTCGAGGGCGCTCTCATCGATTCCGGGGCGTTGCTTGCGTACGAAGTCTTTAAACTTGGCACTCAGGCCGGAGACTTCGCTGGTTAGGTAGTTGCTCTCCTCTTCGGTCATCGCTTTGCCGGGATAGCCCAGGGCTTTATATTTACCGTCGCGAAATAGCTTCAGCTCGATGCCGCGTTTCTTCAGCGCCTCGCTCTGGTCGTAAAGAGCGATATAGGTACCGACACAACCGACATCCGCCGAATTGCTGGCGTAGATTTTACCGCACGCGGAAGCCAGCTTGTATCCGGCGCTGGCCATGGTGCCGTCAGTATAGGCAATGGTGCGTTTAGCTTTGCTTAGTTCGAGGATGCGCTGCGCGGTGTCGCTGGATGGGCGAGCCATGCCGCCCGGCGAATCTATATTAAAGATGACGGTTTGGATGCGATCGTCGCGGGCGAGCTCTTCGATGTCTTTATCGATGTGCTGGAGATCGACCCCGCCGCAAAAGGTTTCGAGCATGGAAAGCTTTTTGCCCAGCGTGCCTTCGATGGTCATTACGGCTATACTGCCGTCGTCGGATATCTCCACCGGGTTAAGGAAGCGGTCGCGATTCATCGGCCGGGTGGCGAAATTATTCTCGGAAAAATCGGGTATATTCTGCCCCTTGCCATCCACGTGCGCCAGGAGCGCGGCGGAAATCGCGGCGTGATGCTCGGGCAAAATCTGCCAGGGCGATGTAAAAACTTGGCTAATGATGCGCGGATAAGGTGTTGCAGCGGCCATGGTTTATAGTGTTTTTAGTGGGTGTGGCCACATGGCCACTTATGGTTATTATTGTTTTTATTATAAATTTAAGCTTTGACCCATTCCGGGCTGCGGGTTGGGTTGCGGCGGCAGGTCTTCGGCTCCGGGTGCCATGGCTGCCACGGCGGCCCCTGGAGGCGGTGAGAGCAACATGGCTTGCACGGCGGCGACCATCTCGGGCGAAAATTGCTCCATGCTTTCGGCGCGCTCGATGGTGTAGGCGATTTCGCGCAGCCATTGGTCAATATGCGGCTCCCAATTTTCCTGTAGCTCGCCGTAGTGGCTGGCCAGGGTTCGCATACCGGGCTGGCGGCGCTCTTCAAGATTGAGATGTCCTTCGTTGCCGCGATCGATGGTCATTTTCTTGGGGTGGATCCATTCCACATCCCACCAGTTGCCTTGATCGGGTTCGCGCAGGCGACCGGCGGCAATCTCGTTGCCGATCAGGTGGAACCAATAGCGCTGGCAAAACGGTTGTAAAATTTCGGAACGGTAGTTGCGGCTGGTTTGCTCGGAGTGTTCTTTGATCAGCCTGGATGTGTTGCCGTTGAGGTTGGCCAGGTCCCAGAGGACTTCGGGCGAGTAGTCGAATGAGAGCGAGCACTCGCGAATAAACCAGTTGAGCAGGTTCATCTGCTCGGCTGCCGGGCGTGCATCGTGTAGGACTTTAGGTTCAATGTCCTGCAATTCAGGTATTGCGCCGTCCATGCCAGGCATCAAGTCTTCAATGCGGAGCTTGGTTTTTGCGGTTACTAATTCGTTGCCATCCTCGGCAGCGTTGGCCACGTCGCGGCTGTGCGAATCGATGTAATCGCGGATTCCGCCGGCCAGGCCATCGTCGCCCAAAAAATTGTTTTGGTTGGGGCTGTGCAGGTAGAAACCGACCAGGCCGGATCGCTTGATGTTGCCCATCATATCGCCGGTGACTTCGCGCACATCGAGCATCCGAGTGATGCAGGCGTGAAACGGTGTCACGCCGCGTGGTTGGCCGGCCCGCTCCCAAAACGCGGATAGGTGGGCGACATCGGCCCGGTAATCCTTGTATTTATCCGGGTAATCGGGGTTGATGATGCGGACCTTTTTTAAGCGGTTGCCCTTATCGACTTGCACGCCATCGAACCAACCGCTTAAATGGTCGCCGCCGCGCGGGTCTTTGATCTGGTGCGCCTCAAACGGCGCGACCATGGTGGAGCCGCCGAAGCTTTCGGAAAAGATCGAGCAGATATCGCCGTCGATCAACCAGCGCCGGGTGAGAAAGCGCTGGTAAGTGAGGAAGTTGAATTTGCCGGAGCGCTCGAATAGCAGCGGCGATTTTGCCACGCGCCAGAATGCGGCGAGCGCCTCCTGCTTCCACTCGGTGTCGCGGGTGATCGGGTCCGGGTGGAGAGCGCCCATCATGCGGGAAATGCCGCACACCAGTCGCTTGGCATAGCCGACGTTATCGTAAAGCCAACGGGAGCGGCGCAACATCTCGGTGCGGGAATAGCTGGTGATTTCCTTGCGGGTATCCAATTGAGGAAAAACCACGTAGCCACGATTATAAGAATTTTGCGCCCCGCTGAATCCATTATTCGCGTAATTGCTGAAATTCTCCATCGATAGGCCGGAGCCATCGGGTAGGTAAATAACCGACTCGGGCTCGGTTGCTGCCTTCTTTTTATTAGGCTTGCCGGGGCGCGGGATCGCCGTGGCCGGTATGCCCCGACGTGGCTTGCCGAGCGCGGAGAGATCGGGCCGGGTGGCGGGCAAGGTTGGAAATGGTTGCTGTGCAGTCACGCCGATGGGCGCAACGTCAAACAACTGTACACTGTACAAAGGGTGACTGTACAGTGTACAGTCGCTAGACTTTGCGGCATTGGGTACACAAAATGCGCGGGCGGCTGGCCAGGTATTCGCGAGACTGGGGCGTATCCGGCAGCGCGAACACGTGGGCGCAGTCGAGCGTTAAATGGATTTTTTCGCCAACTTGCTCGGTTAGCAGGATGGAGCGCGGCGGCGGTCGCTGGGTGGTGTCGTCGATCCCCATGCGCGTCAGCAGCGCGTGGATGCACGCATCGTTGTGGCGTACGGTTTTATCCAGATCCGCGAGATAGTAAAAAAAGGACTCCCGCCCCGATACTGACGGCCACTTTTCGAGCAGCTCGGCCAGCAACGGTAAGGCGGCCGATATCTGCTCGGAGTGCTTTCTTAAACTCCGCATGACCGTCAGCAACGGATTCAATAAATACCGCCATAGTACAATTAGTGCGCCAGCTACTGCCGATATCCATCCGGCTGTTTTTAGAATCAGGTCGAAAGTTGTTATTTCCATCCATGCCTATTCTATCGGCCGGGCGTTGAAATTGAAAAAGCGCGAGCGCACGGTGCCGGGGCCGTCTGCTGCATCCTCCAGCTTGGAAATGGCGGCGGCGATATTTTCCAGCGCCTGGTTGATCTCGGGCAGCGAGCGCGGCGCGAATTGGAATGAAACGCCGTCGAGCTGTTCGCCGGTGAGTGCATCGGGGGCGAGGGCGGCTTCGAGCAGGGCGCGGCGAAAGGTTTTCAACTCGGCTAGGGTGTAGGACTCGGATAGAGCCGTGGCGAGGATTGAATGGGCTGGCATACTAACAAACGAAAGGTTGTTAATTGCGGGCGGCTGGGCTATGCTCTCCGGCATATGAGCAGCAGCATTAAGGGACTCGACCCCATCGATGGCGAGCCACCATTTGGTGATTTATTGGAGATCGGGAGAAATGAAAAATCCGAAACAACCCGAAAGCCGAAAGCCGAAACCGAAGAGGAGGAAACGGAACCGAAAACCGGGCAGGATACCGAAAAGTAATTTTTTTCTGCTACTCCCCTTTAACCGCTTTCTTTAGCGTCATGCTGGAATAGCTGGATGGACGCAGATCAAACGTCCCGGAATAGCCGGAACCAAACCGGTAAAACCACTGGCGGCCCTGGGCTGTATTCATCAGCTGGCGGAATGATTTGGCATCGCTGCCGGTCGCCTGGTTGTAACGGGTGGTAAACTGGGCAGCCTGGGCTGCGTTGGGAACAAACCCGGCACGGGCGAAATTGTAATAGCTCTTTACCTCGCCTGGAGCGGGTGGGCGCAGCGAGCCGTTGCCCTGGCCCTCGGTGGTAACGGTCATTTCCACGAAGCCACGGCCGCGCAGGGCGGCGGCTTGTTGGGATAGCAACCCGGCTCCCCGGCCGGCGTAGGTGCCGCCGGGATCGGTTTGGAAGCGGGCAATCTCGGCCACACCATCGCTGCGCATGGTGGTTTCTATCGTGAGACCCTGGCCATCGGCAACCACGAGCGTAGACGGCCCGCCGATGCCGCCGGATACCGGCACAATGGTAATCTCGCCGCTGAACTCGGGCGGGATACCGGCCATCTCGGCTAGCTCGGTGTACCCCCATGGCGATTCATTGCCAACAACGTTAAAGGTCGCGTTTTCGTAACCGGGACCGCTGGCGGGTGTGGTGCCGCGCCCGCCGCCAGCACCGCCGACGGCTGTTTTACCTCGATGATCTTTCGCCGTTGCCATGATTGGCGCGGGTTGTTAAAGGATCAATCCCCGGCGGCAGTTTCGTCATCGGCGGGCTCCAGCTCGCCGTAACTGAGCTGCTCGCCCCGCGCTATGCGGGTGCGCTCGTTTTCGCAATGGGTCAGACCGTAATCGAGACAAAACTGTTTTACCTGTTTACCACCGCCGTAAACCAGGAACACCAGTTCGTCGGTTTCGGCATGTTCGACGGCTACGCTATGGGCGTATTTTAGATGGTCGATCGAGCAATCCGCGCCCCGCGTGGCATAAGCGCGCCAACCACGCGGCACGCCGAGCAGGTTTTCGGGCATGTATTTCTCGGGAACGTAGAGATCGACCAGGATACGGCGGTTGTTATGCTGCCAGTAACGGGAGATCCAGCGTTTTAAACCGATCAGCTGGTGGACCTTCCAGAGCGGGGTCCGGTTGATAATGGTAAAATTCAACTCTGCCAGGGTGGGCGCGGAGGTTACCAGCGGGCGGTTTGGGTATTTCTCGAGGGCTGTGAATCGGTAATCCTCAACGTAGAAAACAAACGTCCCGTTGAATGGCTGGCCCTTTTTCCCAACCACGTAATCTTCCATGCGTTTGGCGCGAGTCATGCCGCCCCATGGCATGATCGGCTCATCGATCAGATCGCCCTGTAGACTCGGCAACAGGCGCGGGATCTCTATTTCGTTATCGGTGGTCCAATTGGTGTTCGGAATTTCGGGCAGGTTGCCATCGAATTGATCGATATCGATCACCGAGACGCCGCCGGCCCCGGATATACGCGGCGGCTCCATGCCTGGCAGGAACGTCTGACATTCTCGTTGGTTGTTATGGTCGGTCATAATGTAAGGTTTCCCGTTGGTTTTCTTTTTGCTGGCGTTGGAAAGCGCCGGAGAGGATTGGCCAAATCACGCCGATTTGCATTTTGCAGGTGTCGCCGTAGTCGTTCGGCGGGGCTCCGTCTGGATGCACAAAACGCTGGGTTTCAAAATCCCAGTATTCACTGGTTAATTCGGTCACAATGTCTTGCGGCACTGGATCGGGCAGCCATAGGCGCGGCTGGCTTCGGTTTTGTACGGTCTGAAAATAGAAATCGACTTTGATCGAGTGATCGTGGAATTTGTAATAACGCATCCGCACGCCGCCGTCGAGGATATCCTCTTTTTCAGATAGGGCATCGGACATATAGCGCTCGTTAGGGCCGCCCCAACCGAGCAAGGGATACAAGCGCCAGTTGCGTTTTTGCGCGGTGCGAGCGATTCGATAGACTTCTTTCACGCTGTCGCCCCGGTCGATACCGCCGCCGTAAATGGTATGTTTGTGGCGTTCGCCGGTTTCGGGATCCTCCCAGTGGTAGCCCCGGCCCTGGAGACTGAGCAGTTCCTGCTTGGTGTTGGATATGCCGTAATCGATCAGCCAAGCCTGGCCATCGAGTTGCCAGGCAAACACGGTCCACTTGTAGCAATGTTTTTGCTTATCAATCGAGATGGTGAGCAGGATCGGATCGCACGGTAGCGGCGCAATTTCTTTTCCGTTGCGATCGTAGCACAGGCCGAAGCGCTCGCCGTGTTTCTCGGTGCGTGATCGCTTCTCTTTTTCGCCGTTTTCGTCCAGGGCATCATACCAAACGGTTTCGGTAACCCCGCCCCGGAGGGCTAAAATAGTTTCGTCTACAACATGCAGTTCTTTCGCCTCAACCGGCAGCCCAAGGAAGTTTTTGCGAAAATCTTCCTTTTTTGCTTCGGAAAGGTTAATAATCGCGCAGGAAATCCATTTTTTCGCCAGCTTTCCCCAAGTAACTTGCGGAAACGGCGAGTAAAGATCGGAAATATGAAAGCTACGCACGCCGGGCTCGGGTGAAATGGGCGTGTTTTTAAGCATCATTCGCTCGTTTTTGGGTGTCTTGCACCACGCGCCAGCCTTCACCATGGCGTATTTTTCCCACTCATCAATCCGGCCATCGCACGCCTGGCACTGGTAAAACGAATCATTTACGACTTTTTCGAAGTCCCAATCACCGGTCACCTCGTCTTTACAATGCGAATAGCGCACCTGATCCCAAACCAGCTCGATTTTTTCGCCGCAACGCGGGCAGGGAACCAACCATTTTTCTTGTGAGCCGCGCAGGAAGCAATCGTGGATAATGCCGCCCTCGGCTTGCGGCTTGCCGATCATATAAAGGGTGTATTCGTTCACCGTCGTAAATCGGCTTTTCACCAGGTCGTAGGTGGTGCCATCCGGCAGTTCTTCATGATCTTCGGGTTCGTCGAGAATGGCGACTCGATACCAGGTTTCACGAAACGGCGAGGGCGAGCCGGAGCCAGTGCCCTTGATAATCATGTTTTTCAGCCGGATGGTAAGGGTGGAAAAATCATTCGGATCATCGCTTACCTGTTCCTTGGCTAATACCCGGATTTGTGGAGCCACGCGGCCTTTAAAAACATCGATGGCTTTTTCGCGGGAATTGATGCAATAGAGCGCATTGCCGGGGTAATTCGTCGGCATATAGCGCAGCACATTTAAAGCGCCCTCGGTTACGCCGGTTCGGCTGGATTTCATTACTGAAATCTCATTGGTTTTCGGATCGCGCAGCGCGTCTTGAATTTCACGATTCCAGGGCGTTTGGCTGGAGTCGTAGCGCGGCAGGTCGGACGATTGGATTTCATCCAGGTAAACCCGTTCGTCTGCCCATTTCCATACCGGCGTTTCGGGCGACCCCATAAAGATGGATGAGAAAATATCGCGAACCAATGTTTTCTCTTCTATCATGATGCTTCGAAAAGGTTTTCGCCGAAGTAGCCGGAGCGCAGCACCTCAAAACATTTATCACGCGCCGCTACTGCCGCCATTCGCCGATCATCATTCGGCAACTCGGGCGCGTGGTTTTTAAGCAGATCCTCCATGGTGGCGAGAAACCCGCGTTGCAGGACATTCGCCACCGCTGCTATTTCCACCTGGATCATCGATTTACGAACCAATAGCCCACGGTCTTCCTGAATCTTATTAAAGTCCTTTTCCCATTTCCGTTGGGTTTCAACCGCGCTAGTCCAATCCTTTCGCCACATCTCAGCCCCGCCCGGATCGCCGCTCGCCAACGCATGTTTCAGCTTTTTATACGCTTCATTAGCCAACTCACGCGCCTGCCGAAGCGATTCCTCCGCCCCTTCTAATTCTAAATCGTCTCCCGGCGTGGCACGCCCATTTTCGTCTACTTCTTCCGAAAATTTTTCTGGCGCTAAACCGCTTTTTGCCTCCGGTTCGGATTCCTCAGAAACCATTGCCAGAATTTCAGGGGGCACCCTGGTTTTCTTACAGCGCCGCCACCAGGTCACCAGCTGGGCCGGATCGTGGAGCGGCGGCAACTCCCCTTTACTTTTGCCCGTCGCGACCCATTCTCGGATCGCCCTGGGCTTTTTCCCGAATCGCTCGCCATATACGACGTAAGAATCGGGATAGGTAACCCGGCCACTGGGAGAAATGCGAATCCCCGCCGCAGCCAAATCATCTGTAAGAATATCCATTCGAAAGGGCAAAAAGTCAAGTGAAGCGTCATATTAACTTTTCAATAATTTGCCCGTTTTTTTGGGAGGGGCGGCGGCCCC
>Ga0208767_1001165_pt1 | contig 20862 bp, 18 predicted proteins | sample VirMetDEL_Mar_21_FD_184514 | JGI IMG/M metagenome (GOLD analysis project Ga0208767, IMG submission 184514) | Aqueous microbial communities from the Delaware River and Bay under freshwater to marine salinity gradient to study organic matter... | ecosystem: Environmental > Aquatic > Marine >... | reverse complement strand
CTAATGTTTCTTTTCCGTCTTCCTTATGAAAGTCAAATAATAATGCATCGTATGTATACAAGACTAACTTAGTTTTCTTATTTTTTAAGTAGCCTAGTACTTCTTTTAATATAAGAATATTTCTTGAAGTTTCAAGCGATTGCATGATATAATTCATTAATTTTTGTGGATTCATGTCTTTTAACCCTCTTGTAAATGGTTTTCCACTAATAGGCGCCAGGACCTTTCCGTCATTTTCGTATCTTTTCCACAAATTCTTGATATAGTCATCAATCTTCGTAAAGATCTCAAGGAAAGCCCATCTTTCTGGTATTTTTCCATAAATTGCGTGAAAGTTAATTTGCTTGGCTTGATTGTATTCTTCATCTGTTATAGTATCTTTTTCGAAATATGTTTTGGCTAACTGTTCGTGAGCTGATTCATCTGTAAGATCGTAATCAATCTGATCACAAAGTAAACGCAAGTGATAACCGTCAAAATCCAACTCAACAAAATAGTCTCCTTTCGGCCTAAAGCAGGATCTATAATCCCTTCCCTTAGGTATTGCAGCGAAATTAACGCTGTTAAAAGCATTAGTAGGTCTAGAAGTAGCATTATATAAATTATAAGAGGTTAGTACTGTATTATCTATTGTATTATACCTCGGATTACGAGGTTTAAACATATTATTAAAATTTTCATAAAAAATTCCTAATCCGGCTTGTTCTAATAAAAAGAATACATTAGTTGCAGTCTTATTATAGAAATCAAACCCTTCTGGTATATCGTATTCTACTACATGTTTTACTGATTCGTAGATTTTTTCACAGCTTTCATATAATTTTGATATAGGAATTAGCTGATTTATTGTTTCAAAATTATTAAACCTATTATAAAAGTAATTTAATGTATTATTATCTCTATGATACTCCAGTCTATCGTAATTTGTCATACTATAGATCAACGATAGATCTATGGCTTCCTGTAGATTAAAGTGATAGAGCAGGTCTTTTTTATTTAAGGTATAAAGTTTACTAGTAGATAAAAGTATTTGGTAGACACGATCTTTAGATACATTCAATCCTTCATCATGAGTGACAGGGATAATGAATCCATGCTTGGAATTAATAGGTCTAATGTAAACTGCTGTTGTTTTTGTAAGTTTTTGATGATATAAATCATTTGAACTTATAACATCTACATATAACCCTAATTTCGATAACCTTTCTAAGTTCTGTAACTTAGATTCTTGCTCTACTATATAAAACACTTATAAAACCTTTATTGTAATATAAGATAATTTTTTTATTTAACAAACTCTGAAGGTGATTTTAGTAAAAGAGATATACCTTTCATCTGTTTTTCGGCTTGTTCTATAAGGTTTTTGTTTTTAGAAATACTACCACTATATACATACTTACCTTTAATTATATCATCTGCAGGCTGTGCTAGATTCCATTTAAATGACAGACTTTCTACATAAGGTAGTTGTCTGAGTTTAAGGAACTTTGATTTTTTAGTTTCTATAATATTTTTATTTCTTTTATCTTGTGAAAAAAATCTCTCTATAAATCCTTTTTCATAGTCTTTTTCAGTTGGTTGTATAAATTCACCTGTAAATTGTAAACTTTGTATCTCTTTATCTATTCTTCTTAACTCTTTAGCATTTTTAGAAGGCTTATTACCGGTAAAAAATGTACCATTATACGTTATAAAATAAGGTCCAGTATAGTATTTACCGTCTTCGGTAACATATTCTTTACCGTTAGTATATTTTGTATTGCTATATTTTGATTTTGGTAAATACATATTCTTATCCTCCTATATCTACAAAGTTACCCTGGTCAAAATCTCCTCCAAAAGCTCCTTCTCCTACTTCTACTGTTCCGGTACTTGGAGGTAATATAAACATTTGACTAGTTATTTCTGTTTGCCATAAGTTATTCTCGAACTCTTGTGCTAAACCGGTGATAATAAACGCAACTACTCCGCGGTAGTTTTCCGGTAATATAGTTTCATCAATTAAAAAACCTTGACCAACTTTAAATCCTGATATTCCTTTTAATGTTATAACTAACTCTAAAGGAACAAGTCCTGGAACTTCATTATCTTTGTTTCTTTGTTTTATTCGAGCATTAGCCTCACTTATATTGGTAGCAAGCATATTTCTTACTGTTTTTTTATTTTCTACATAAGTGTTTTCTCCTTTTTCTATATCTTTGATAAACTCCTTTAGTTGCTTTTTTCTTTCTTTTTTATCTTTCTCAGTATCTTCTTTAACGAAAATATACTTTTTGCTCATAAACCTATCTTCTAATCCTTCGTTCCATTTTTGCATAGCTAATAACTGATCACCAGCATCGGATTGATTTACTCTAGCTGAAATAGCAATCATAGCACTAATTCTACTGGACAACTTACTGCTAAGACTTATATCTAGAAATGTAGATCCTTTACCTATAGCTTCTAAAACTAATAAATCATTTCGAGAAGGTGTTTTATCCCTATCTACAATATAGTACATTCTATCGTCATCATCAAAATGAATATCAAATTCATTTATTTCTCCAGCTGCGTTTTGGAGTTTTTCTAGTATTTTTTTAACTAATTGCAGTACTGTTGTTTTTTCACTATCGGATGTATCTGCAAATTCATCTAATATATTTAAAACAAGTTTAACATTTATGAATATATCTAGGATACTAGTAACACCGTCTTTAGATTGAAATTTAAAACTACTACTGTTAGGAATATAACCAACTGCTGGGTCTACAATTCTATGTTCATCATAGCTAACAAAAGGTTGTGCTTTTTCTGCGTTATTTTCAGTGTTAAATTTTACAATTGGTTCTTTTTCGTCACCATATTTGAGCATTAAACAAACATTAATAGCCTCTAGTATATCTGATAATGGCATATAAAAGAATCTATTGTTAGGAGGTGCAGTATCTACAAAATGAGAGTGTATTTTTACAGATCTACCAAGATTATTTTTAATTTCTTCTGCTACTTCTTTGCTTTTAATTGGTTCAAATTCTCCTTCTTTATAGTCGTTAATTATTTCATTTAAAAATTGCTGTAGTGCTGTTCCTACTTGATCTCTATCTCCTTCTTCTTCTTGATCTTCTGAATTTACTCCAGAATAGAATAATGTTTGTAAAGATTCAATGAGTTCTCCTCTACCTATAATATCAACTTTACAGTCATATTCTCCATTTTCTGCATACGCCCATTGAAAATTCTTGATAACACCAAAAAGTGCATCATAGTTATATTTTGATTCACTTCTTAATCTAATAATTTCATCATAAACTTTTTTTATATCAGAACCAAAAGTGATTTCTTCAGCTATAGTCTTAACATTACTTAAATCAGTACCATCAAGGTAAACAGTATTCCCCCATTCTAGCAAAATATTGAATCCAGGCCTTAGATAAAGTTGTTCTAATTTTGATAGTTGTTCGGGAGAATTAGCTTTAAACTCAACAGTCGCCGCTTTTAGTGATCCATATACATTTTTAGTTTCTACAGATATACTATCAATACCTGGCATAGGTACAAAACCAAACTCTGAATTAAATTCATATGAGCTTTCTTCTTGCCCGGGTCTAAATCCTTGTCTTATACTGTTCTCATATAAAGTTCCACCCATCAGAACATTGTCTTTTGCAAGTTGATTACCACCTTCTTTTGTGTTTACACAAGAGGTAAGTTTAATCCAAGAATGATTACTATTAAGAAAAACTAACTCTTTATCGTCTCTATAATCTTTATTTAAAAGATTTTGACGTGCTTGTAATGCATCTATTACAGATTTATTAAAAGGGCCTCCAAATATTCTAGACATTATCTTGCTCTATTTAGTTGATCAAATAATTTAAGTGCAAGGTTCTTATCTGCTGGTATTCTTAATTGTTGGCCGACTGTAGGAATTAAAGAACCGTTTGTAGTGTTGTTTGCAGTAGCTATTACCCACCAAAGTGATGAGTCATTATAAAATTGAAAAGCAAGTGTATCATATCTATCACCTGCTGTTGTAATAACGTAGATATCTCTTTCAGTTTCAGGTAATCTAGGATATATAGCATTAGTTCTATATGGTTTACCTGTATCTGTTTTAACTTGTTCTATGTTTTTATATCTTTTCAAATTCTACTACTAAAATTATAAACCTAAATCTAAGTTAAATTGAGAAAAATTATTAAATTTTGCAAATTGATTACTAGATTGATTATTAGCATTTTGTACCTGTTTAGCTATATCAAAATCACCAGTTTTTCTAGTTATAAAATAGTTTTCTTGACCTTCTACAAATCCTTGTTGAGGAACAAAACTGTGAATAGGGGTAAATGCAACTGTACAATCAAGGACTGTAGGTAGTTGCTGCTGATCATCAACAGGTTCTCCTAAAGAATCGTATCCAATATCCCATGGATAATCTGTACTCCAGTTATATGTTACGCTAGTTACTATTCCTGGTATTCTAGATAAATAATCTCCTATGGTAACTTTTACAAAGTTTCCTTTCATAGTCCCTCCTTCAGTGTAGGTTGGAGCTGTTGTAGACGCTAATTCTACCATTTTAGCATATAAAGGAGCCATTTCTTTTTTTGTTGCCGCAGCTATTCTAAACCCAATATTAACTGTTCTTTCAAAACCATTGTAAGTGTAAAAATTTTCAGCTCTACCATTATACTTCCAACTGTTCCAATCACCGTTAAAATTATCGTCTAAAGCTGTAAGGTATGCTTTAAAATCTAAAGTTTTATACTTAATAGGTGATTGAGGATCTGCTGTTGGGGACATGACTGTGAATCTAAATCTTATAAGATCTTTCGTTGAAAATTCTAATACAAAATCATGGTGTTTAACAGGTAGTAAATTTATATCAATTATATCTATTTTTTGACTTTCTCCGGCTTGTGGTCCTTTAAATATTTCTAACATATTACCTAGACCTTCTTTATCCCCTCTTACAAAATGAGTTCCGGTACCATTCACCGGTATCTGTGCAAGTGTTGTAGCTAGTATTTTACCGGTATCTACTAAACCTCCTAATGCCTGTTTACCTAGTTTTTTTAATTTATCTTTAAATTTAGTTTTTATTGGGCTTTCGTCTGTTTTAGGCTCTTTTGCATTATCCCAATATTCTTCTACATTTTGCTGTACTACCCCTAAAGCAGTTCTATTAGCAATAAATTTTAAACCAGGTTTCTGAGTAAGTAAAGTTGCTATTCTACCTAGATCATTGGTACGTCTTGTAAATTGGTTATTAGTAGGTGTTTGGCTATCAACAGACACAGGTATATCCTTCTGTATTATAGGTTCATTACCTATATTAACAGCATCGGAATACTTAAACCTCTGGGTCTGCGGTATTCCCTCTTGTTGGTATTTCTTAAATATAGCCACTAATTATTCTGGCTTGTTGTCGATATACTTATTGACTACTTTCTTATCTAAGTTAGTGTGTCCGCCAACGTGATCACCATCTGTGAAGTGAATATCGTTATCTGCAGATGCTCCTGCTCTATTTGCAGGTGTTTTTCCGTTTAGACCTAATTTAGATGTTTCTAATTGATTCTTTAAAATTCCCATAATTATTTTAATTATAAATAGTTTAACTTAATTTTTGTGTTGCTAAAACAATTGCACGACCGGCTTTATTCCCGTCGATGTATACGTTTCCTCCTGCTTGTATAGCTGCCAGTATGGCATCTAATTTCTTTTCTACATTTTTACTACTCCCACCACCAAATAAATTTGTACCCCCGATAACAATGTCGTCTTTTCTAAATTTCTGAATAGGTTGACCTGGTCTTATAATAAAGTCATTATTTTTTTCTACTTCTCCACTTTCTGGAGAGATAAGACCCTGTAAAGTATTATCTTGATCTTGAGGGTTAAGAGCGCTATCTATAATACTTTGATTATCTGATACACTAGTTACAGTTGGTCTCGGTCCACTGCTATAACTCCACGTCCTTGACATAGTGTTTGTCTTTGCAGCATCTGTGAAAGAATCACTCATAAGTTGTACTTGCTCTAAAAATTCCTCTTCTAAATTTTTCATTTGAGCAATAGCAAGACTTTTTGTAAATTCACCTTGATCAATTTTTCCAGCCCTATCAAATACATTGCTTATATTTAATAACTTTGACGCTTCGAAATCAGCAAGATTATTAACTGATTCAATTAACTCTTTATGATTACCTTTAAGTTGCTTTAAAGATTCTTGTGCATTTGCTTTCTCTTCTTCAGTACCATTTTCAACAATATTTTGAAGTTTTTTGCTTTCTAGTTGATAATTTAGAAATTCTCTTCTAGACTGCTGTCCTAATTCTTCAAATATGATTTGATCTTTAGTTCTAACTTGATAATTCTGGCCTAACTCCATACTCAGTCCTTTTACCCCATACTCGGCAAATAATCTTAATCTTTCTAGTACTTTATCAAAAATAGAACTAGTTGTAAATTCCATTAACCTATCTTTTAACTTTTGTACTGTCTCGTTGAAGGCTTCTTGAGCAGTTACGTTAGCAGCAAGTTCATCTGCAGTTTCTTCGGCTATATTTAACCTCTTTTTTTGTTGCTCTAAATATTCTTTATTTTGAGCCATGTTTTCTCTCATTTTAGCTATCTCATCATCTAGGACCTTTATTTCTTTTTTGTTTTCTTTTTCGTTTAACTTACTTCTCTTTTCCTCTAACCTACTTATAGCCTCTGTAAATCGTTTTTCTAGTGCTTGCTGTTGTTTTACTAGCTGTATATATTTTTGATAGTTTTCTAATTGTTGCTGTCCCTGTCTTGCTCTATCTGTTTCAAGTAGATAAGCATCTTGTAATTCATCTACTGATATCCCTATAATATCGGCTAGTGCACCCATTACTATAGGGCTTTTTCTTTGCTCGGCTGTCAAACCTCTTGTTATTTTCATAACTTCTTCTGTTGCTCCAACTATATCACCTTGAAGGGACATCATTCTAGCCTTATCTAAATTTATATCTCTACCCAGGAATAATTCTGCTTCTAATTCTGCATTAAGAGATTTTTCAAAATCAAGTAAATTTTCAGAAATGTTTCTAGCCTGTAATAAATTTAAACCAAATCTTCTAACCTGGTTAACAGCTCTTGCAATATTAGTATTACTAAAACCTAACGATGCAGCTACTTGCCCTGTTGCCTCACTAACTGAAGTCATTAGCTGTCCAATAGTGGCAGTACTTTCACCGGAATTAAATAATTCGTTATTCATCATCATTATAGCATCTATATTAGCTCTAGAATTTACACCGAATGCTTCTGCTCTTGCTGCTATCTTAGTTGCTACATCATCAGTTACTCCCATTCTCTTAGTAAGAAGTAATATAGTATCTAAATTTTGAAAATTAAAAGTACCTCCTCTTTCAAGCTGATTAACAAGCATAGTCTGTGCTTCTAACAATCTGGTCACACTTATATACATTCTATTGGACGCTTTTTCACTTTCGACTAACTCTTTTCTCATTTGAGCAGCTCTATCTCTTGATACTCCAAATTCTCTAGCAAGTAACGTAGTTCTTTCTTGTGACTGTATTGTACTAGTAACTAGAAGTTTTAAAACTGCTGTCAGCGCTTTCCCTACTACTGCTATAATTGCTAGAGGAGCTACAGCTTTTTTCATCGCAGCACCAAGTGATTTTGTACCTGCCTGTAGCCCGGTCATACCTTTAAAAGCGTCTTCTAATCCAAGTTTTCTAATTCTTGCAACAGCAGCAGTACCTTCTAAAATATTACCATTCTTATCTAATAACTGATCTGCTAGACCTAATTCTATAATTTTGTCTTTTTTAAGGCCCTCACCGGTTTCTATGTTAATACCTTGTATTTTTTCGTAATGTATTTGTGATTTACGTGCAGCAGTTGCAGCATCTTGGAATGGTTTAGATATAGCACCTAAACCGGGTATGTCTTTTACAAAAGCTGCCATACCGTTAAAAAACCCAACTTTTTCATTGACTGACTCGGCAAAGGTTTCTAGTTCTTTATACTTATCAACTACCTTACCGGTAGTGTCTACTCCTTCTACTAAACTTTCTGCATATTTTTCTTGTATTTCAAGTTGTTTTTGTTGTTCTTTCAGTAAGCTTTTTTTAACTTTAAGATCGTTCTGAGCTTTTGTTCTTTCTTTACCGCTTAAAGTTGCTATATCATCTCTTAGATCTAGTATCTCGCTATCTAGATCTCTAACCTTTTTTTGTGTCTTTAAAAACTCCTGTGTAGCTTTAGTTGATTCACTTCTAAGCTGAAAAAGTTTATTTTCTTGTTTAATTCTTTGATTAGTTATTGTAACTAAAGATTTATTAGAAGTGAAAACTTTACTTTGTAAATCAGCAAAGCCTCTCAGCTGTGTGTTTATACTGGTATATACCTTAGCTATTTCTTCACCTCTATTTTTTAAATCATCAGATTCACCTGTGGCTTTTTTAAATTCACCTCCAAGTTTCTTTACTTGATCCCTAGACGTGATTATCATGTTCTGAAACTCACGCATATCTCTCAATGCTTTGCCGTCTCTTAAAAAATCAAAATTATCGTTTTCTGCCACTGTATTTCTTTTTTATAAATAGGAAAGACCTCTATTATTTAGAAGTCTTTGTACTGTAGTTAGGCTTAATATCTGGTTTGTGTATTTTGGCTTTTTGTAAACCTTTAGCTTTTTTCATAGCTTTTTCCTGTTCTTCATTTCTCTTATCAAAATGGTCTTTTAATTCCTGGAAAGTAAATTTTCTTAACCATATAGGCATATTGTATACATCATTCCATGTATATCCTCCATTTCCGTTAAAAACTATTTGGTGTATTTGACTAAATAGGACATTTCTATAATTAGAGCTTAGGCCAAAAAAAGCCTACCCCCAGGGGTATATCCACTCCTTCCTCTGGGCTAAATTCAGGTTTAAATACCATATTAATATCTGGTGATATTTTAAGTATTTCATTCCTTAATGCCCTTGCATCTTCTGCTAATAAATAATTATCAACAAAATTTCTTATATCTGTATCAAGATCTGATCCGTCTACAGATGTTATTACATGTTTTAATCTAGTGGTAACCTCAGGTGAAGCTTCTGTATCTATTTTAGCTAAACCTTGCAGTTCAGCATCTATTGCCTTTTCATCAGCATGTGTAAGAATTTTAAAAGTCACATCTAGTTTACTTTTTGGTAGAGTAAATTTAAATTCGTTTTTCCTATCTTTATATAAATCTAGATTAATTTCTTTTTCCTCTAATAAACTTAAGTCTACTTTATATTCCTTACCCCCGTAGTTAACCTTATAGTCTTTACCGTAAGCAAGTATCCTTGCTGCTATCATCATAGCATTCTTATCTCCTACAAGTAAACTATCATAATCAACATCCTTTGTTAGAATGAGAGATTGTAAAAGTTTATCAATAACTGTACCGTTTGTAATGTAATTTTGGTTGGTAAGTATATCTTCTTCTTTGGCTGTCATGTATTTCATCTCTAATTCCCCTTTAGCTAATGGAGAATCTTCTGGATATAACAATCCTTTTGATGGTAATACTACGGTTTCTGTTGGTAAATTAAATGTTTTGCTCATAAATAACGTTTAAGTATAACTTGTCTTATAATAAATATACGAATAAAATTTTTTTAAAACAACAAAAAACCCGACTAATTGTCGGGTTCTTAATAAAGTATGTAGGGTAGCGGTTAGTAATTTAAGATACAGTAGTCCATCGCTACAGTTAACGATACATCGACTACTTCACTATTAGACCAATCATAGTCTCCGAAATCTGCTGTAGTTACGAATCCTCCTTTGATGACCCATTCTCCAACGATATCACCAACTGGTCCTAATATGTTTAATGTTAGATCCTTTTTGTAGAAATCTGAGTATCCAGCTCTACCTGTTACTGACTCATAAGATAATCTTGCCCACTCCATCACTGCTTGTGCACCTGAAGGTGTGATTGGATCATATAAAGTCATTGTTATATCAGCCCATTCTCTTTTTCCTCTAATTTTTCTATAAGAGTTGATGTGGTCTAATTTAATCACCTCATCTGTGAATTCTGGTGCTGATACGTTCTTTACTAAGAATGATGGAATTCCATCTACGTAAAGGACAAATCTATTCTGAACTTTCGGCTCGAAAGCTCTAAACATTATTTCATTTGGATCTAATACTGCCATGTTATGTTACTTTATTATAAATATCTATGTTTCTAATTATGCTCCGAAAGTCGCTCCTGTTGGTTCTACTACGAAGTCTAATACTATAAATTCTGCTGTCTTAGCTGGCTGGATATAGATCTGACCTACTAATTGGTTTCTATCTATAACATCCGCTGTGTTATTACTGTCATCCATTACTACTCTGTAAGCGTAAAGACCTTGTCTTTGTGTTACTGAATCTAGGTATGGGTTAACCGCTGATAAGAATTTGTTTCTTGTTGTAATTGTATTTTGTTCGAATACTAATGTTGAAGCTTGATCTCCAATAAACTTCTTAAGATCAATTAGTAATCTTCTTACGTTTACTCTATCTAAAGCTGATGCTTTAGTCTGTAATGTCTTTTGTCCAAAGATTGCAATACCTGTTCCTGGGAATGTAGCAATTGGGTTAACTTTTGAATTATATAAAGTATCTCTATCGCTTCTAGTTAACTTTCTTTCTGCTTGAATTACTCCTGGTACACCACCTCTAGTTAAACCAGCTGGTGCAAACCATGGTGCTGCTGCTCCATCTGTGAATGCATATACTCCTGGAATAAATACTGATGCTGGTGCCCATACATTCTTACCAGTAGCTGATGCTGTCTGTAACCAAGGCCAGTATGAAGCTGCATAAGAGCTATTCAATAAATCTGCCTTACCTGTTACGTTAGAAATTGTTGCTCCGTAAGAGTATAAATCTATTACTGCAATACAATCTCCTCTTGTTTCAGTTAAAGATATAATGCTATCAAGTGGAGTAACGTGTTTATCGTATACTAAACCTGGTGCTGAAATTATATTAAATAAATAAGCATCTGTGTTTTCTAAGATTGCAATTGCATCTGTGTAACAACCTGCTGTTAAACCTTGTGTTCTAGTACTAATATTTCCGAAGTAGTTATCTTCTCCTACTACATTTGCTCCAGTACCTCCGCTGAAAGATCCAGACTGTGCTATTGGTAGAGAACCTGTTGCTCCTGCCACTCTAATCAATCCATCGTTACCGATATAGTTAAGAGTTTGTCTTGGTACTGATGCTACTCTAATGTAGTTTGAATTGTTTACATAATCTCCAGTTACAGAAACATATTTTGATGAACCGTCTGTACCTTTTGAAGTAGTCTGGTTACCAATCACTTTTTCTATATAGTTATCTGCATTTGGATCTAATGATAGGTTGTTAAATGATTCAAGGACTATTTTGTTTTTTGCATTGTCATCACCTCTTCTTACCGAAAGTGTAAATGTTCCTTTAGCATTACTAATATTTGAAATTTCATATCTTATATTATCTGAGTTTCCACTAATTAAAGAACCATCGCTGTTTTCTGAACTTGAATTGTTCATGATAGTACCTTTTCCTAATGTTTCTACAGTAAAAGGTGCTGATCCTGATGATGCTGTAATACCTGTGTCGGTAGCTGCTGCAAAAGATCCTGTTACAACTCTTGTTACTAAACAAGTGTCACCTCCTTGCTGGAAGTAGGATTTAACTGCTAATGAAGTTAAGAATTCAGATTTTTCTGATCCTGTTTCAAAAGTGTCCCCAAATTTTCTAACGTATTCGCTATACGAGGTAACAGTTGTAGGTACTTCTACTGGTCCTTTTACAGTAGGTCCTATAATTGCTGCTCCTGCTTCTAAAGGTGCTGGGGCGATGAAAGAGATATCATTTTCTCTTTGAAATACACCTGGTGAGACTATTGTTTCTGCCATTTTCGGTAAAGTTTATAATATTGTCTTATATAAATATATGTAAATAAACGAAACCGCTTTATGTATTGTGGTGTTCGTCTACATATATAAATAGAGTGTTGTTTAGTGAAAAATTAACTTAAAGGAGTAAATGTCCCTGATTGTATATCAACGGATCCTTTTCCATATTTTTCTTCTAATATTTTTGCAATATCAGTTTCTGTTTTAAGTGTTTTAGAGTAAAACTCTTCTAATTTTTCTTGTCTTAATTTAAGATTAATTTTTGATAGACCTATATCGGCTATTTCATCTTTAATTGCTTTCTTACGAAGTCTAATATCTTCTATTGCTTTTATTTCTTGTTCTGTTAATTTTATTGCACTCATCTTGTATTTCCGTAATGTACAATATTCAAGTTATGAATATTTTTTGGATTATCAAACTGTCTCCATGGATCTATTATTACTGAACCTTCAAGAAAATCGTAATCATGATGTTTGCCCATATGCCCTAATAGGTATACGGCTTTAATTGGTTCAACCGGGTCGTACTTAACTTTAAACCTATCTCCGTATGCGTGCTCACAGTAATGTCCTACAAGTATAGAAGAAGAACCATCTTCATATTCTACATCTGGTTTATATGCCTTACCTAATATTACTATAGGTAGATCTGATTTAAGTGATTCCATAACCAGTTTAAGTGCTAAATTTTTCGCCTGTACTTCTCTTGCTTTCATTATTGCATCAAATAAATCATAACCTAAATTTAATTCTTCAGCCATATACCTTAACGCAATATTATCTCTTGGATGACATCCTCCACCATCCCCCATACCTGCTTTCATATAAGCTTTACCTAATATACGTTGTGTTGATCTTTCTAAAGCTCCAGTAACAACATCTACATTCATATTGCCATTTTTTTCTGCAACATCTTGAATCATATTAACTAAAGCTACTTTTGTAGAGATAAATGTATTGTAAAATATTTTAATACCTTCTGCTTCATCCCAAGTGCCTACTTCATATCGAGTACCTTCTTTAATAAACGTTTCGTAGAACTCTAATAATAATTTTGCGTCTCCTGTGGTTGAACCGTCTTCGGTACCGATAATAATCATTTCAGGGTTAACCATATCCCACTTTACTGTCCCCATTGCAATTAAGTATGGGTTATATATGAATCTACCGTTACTTATTCTATCTATAAACTCTCTTCTTATAGTTCCAGGAAGAACAGTTGATATTAGTACTACAAGTTGATCTTTATTTACGTACTTATTAACTTCATCTAATACATTATTAACTATACTATAATCAAAGTCTTTGTTTGGTAAATGTGAGGTTGGGTATCTTCCGTCATATGCAGGGTCGTGGGGTGTTGGTACTGCTATAAAGATTAGTTCTCTATCTTTACATACTTCCTCTATTGAGGGTACCATTTCAAAGTTCTCAGGGAATACTTCTGTTACGTCGTAACCTATAACATCATGTTTTTCTGCCATTACTTCGGCAGCGTCTTTTCCTAACTTACCTATTCCTATAAATCCTATTTTCATATAAACTTTTATTTATAATAAATATACAGTACCGTCTTTACTATTATACTTTTTTTCAACTAATCCTAATCCTAATCGTATTTGTATAGGAAAACTCTTTGGTTGTAAATGTTTTTTGTCATGGTAACTTTGTTTTATTTCTGCAAATCTCTGCCAGTCTTGTATACACTTATCCATTTTTTCTCCTTTATTCAATTCTATTTCGTTGAAATACGGTTTTATATACTTTTCCATAAATGTATAATGTTGTAGAGGGCTAGGGTGTTCTTCTGGAGAGTTGGAACAATGACAGTAAACTTTTGGAATATTAGGTTCATCTAATTGATGAAATGTCATACATTTATCGGTAAAATTATTGTCTATAATGTCATCAAATTTATATAAAAGACTTTTGGCTCTCTCTTTATCATCATAAGAGATAAAATCATAGATAAAGTTATGCCCAGGTTCACCAAAGAACTCATCTATTCTTGGGTCCAACATAAACGTCATAGCATATCTGATTTTTTTTGCTTCAAGTAGTTTTTTTGCTGTATCTATATAATTTAACGCTTCATATACTTGTTGGTATATAGAATAATATTTTTCTAAAAACTCAGAACCTATATATTGATTATTAAATACATTTCCTCCTCCGGAGTATACGTCTTTATCCCCCATAATCATAAAATCTACCCTATTCAACCCACTCCATTGAACCACAACATCTGTGTTTAGTAGCTCATTATCGCTTTGACTGTTTAAAAACTCAACAATTCTATTAAACTGTGCTCTAATTCCTGTTCCTGATATTGCAAGTTTTATATAGTTAGAGTAACTATTAGCTAGCCAATCTGACCAGGTCGGCCAGTAGCCGTATTCTGTAAAACTACAACCAAATACTGCTAATGTTCTCTTTGAAGTGTACATTAAATTAATTTTTTTTTATAAAATCTATTACTTTTTGATACTTAGAACTGTTTATTTTAAAAATTTCCTGTAGTTGTAATTTATTTTTAACTAATCTAGGATACAGCTCTTTATATAGATCTATTAAATTACTATTAGAATACTTTTTTAAGTTACTAATCACCCATTCAATCCTTTTATGTACCCAAGGATGTTCATAACCTGTTCCGAATATATCATCAAAGGTATCTATACCGTACTCCTTAAGGTAAGAATAAATTTTATAATCACCAACTATCATGAAAGGTCTTAGACCTACTATAGGCTTCCAAGTTTTTTCACTAATAAATGTATGAGTGTGGGTAGTAGTTTCTGTAACTACATTGATAAGGGTGCTGTTCCAATTGGTTAAATCTCCGATAGAACTTATATCGTTAGGTATATCACCTGGTCTATAATCTGTGGCTTTATTACCATCTACTTCTTTTACATCCACATTTAAGTTTAACTGTGATACATATTTTTCTGAGTCCCCACCGAGAGACACTAATCCATATTCGAGTAAACCTTCTTCTTTTAGTCTATCTACTAATGTAACTCTATGTGAATGTCTTTTTCTATTAAGACACATATAAACGTTTTTAGGATTACTAAATTCAACTTTCTCAATAGGATAGGATGCAAAATATTTTTCTATAAAAAATAACCAAAAGCTAAAATAACCTTTACCGTCACTGTTACCTATATGTACTGTATTTTTTATATTTCTATTTATATAATCGTTGAATTCTTTCCTACATACAGTATTTTCCCAATCCATACCGCTATATACGATAGCCCGGGGTGGCTTTTGTTTGACAAGTTCTATTAAATCACTATCTACTTCACCCCATATTGAATTTACAAACAAATCTGTGGAAGAGCAAGAAGCAATAAGATCATCAAAATACTTACTTTCTAAACTACTTATAATGCTATTTTCTTTACTAAAATCTCTGTATATAGAACTATGGTAAATTAAGTTAGTCATTTTTAAAACTGTGTTGGATGTATTTAAAAATTCATTAGAGCTACTAAAGCGTCATCTTCTTTACCCCATAGCCACTTCATAATCTTTTTTATCTCTTCTTTACTTCTTCTATCTTTAAAGATAGTAAAATTATGTATTAGTTTATCTTGAAATGTACTACTAGAGTAGATATCATCTAAAACTTTACTGTCTATTTTACAGAATTTTTCTACTTCAGTTAAAATTTTCTGTATCCTGGTACTACAATCTTTAATTTCATCATAACTTTCATCAAATAATTCAGGAAAGGTAGAATAACCGTCATCTTTTAATAATTTTAATATTCCAGGACCGCCAACGTTTAGAAAAGGATGTAAGTTGTAGATAGGCTTATATGTTTTTTCACTTAGAAATAAAACACCCTTGTTGTAATCATCTACTACAGTCTCTGTCACAAGAGAAGCATAACTATCTCTATATAGCCTACTACTGTTATATACCTGGTTCTTTCTATCTGTAGCTTCATCGCTGGTTATATCTAGAATATAAGGTTCATCTTTTATAAATTCTAAAAATGAGTTTAGAAATTCTTTATTTATTTTTCCATAATTGTATTTAGAAAAAGCATATTCTATATGTTCATCATAATCCCATTTAGCATGGTTTAGCCAAGAAAAATAAAATTTATCTAAAAGATTTTTATTATAAAAAGCTCCTGCAAGGTACATTCTACAAGGACGAGCTACTCCGTTTTTACATAAAAATCTTTTTTTCCTGTTTAAATTAACTTCTAAAGAAGGTAAAAAGTTTAGACTGTTAAAATCAGCAAAAGCTACTCCCTCAAAAAGATTTACTCCTAAAATATTACTATCAGGGATCTTAAATTTTGTAGAGGTTAATTCTAAAGTTTTTTTTATATTTACGTCACCAAATAAAAAAAAGATTTTGTCACCATTTATATTATATTTACTAATTAATAAATTTATATAGTCAATAACAAGATATTCTTTAAACTTTATATCAAATCCCTCCCATGGGAAATTAATTAACAGTTTTAATTGGTCTTGAGGATCTTGTAGCCGAGTTAAAGCTAGTGAGCTAATGAATTCTATAAATCCAGGACCGGTTTTCCCAAAAGCTATTTCTGCAGTAGATGGCGATACAGGATAATAGCTGTTAATATGTTTACTGGTTGATTTTAATGTCTGTCTTACACAACTTTGAGGAAAAGTATTAAATACTCCTTCTAAAGTATCATTATTGAATACCCCTTCACATGCACGGGCATTAGCAATACCTAACTCATCATAAACTAATCTAATCATTATATAATATTTTTATTACTAGGTTGGATAAATTCAGAGGTTTCATACCCAAATACGTCTAAAAATTTTTCTTTTCTAATTTTATCTAATTTATCTGTAATATTTTTGCATTTAGACATTTCTTTGTAGTTAAAATCTTTACTTATGCTTCTTTTATAAACGGTGTTTAATTTACTTATTATAATCCTTATAAAACGATCACTAATACCGGTTTTTTTAAGTTCAAGTTCAAATCCTTCTAGCCTTTTTCTAAATTTCTCTTTAAACTGGTCAGGTAGAAATACTGTATCATAATAGGAAGGTCTACTTATTGGACTAAAATAAAAAGTTCTTGTTTCCTTATCTAGTATTTTATCTACAAAATCTCTTTCTATAAAGTCTAACACCATATCAAATAAATGTAAATAATTTAAAGTACCATAAGTAATAGCATAAGCATAATCTGTATGTTTAATACCTGAGTTTTTATAATCAATAACGTTTTGGTTAAAAATTTTATCATCATATCCTTTTCTTACATATTCCCCAATCTTACCTACTCCGTCAATACTTATGTACAGTTCTAGATTAGGAAATTGTTTCCAATAGTCAAAAATATGTTTACCTTTAAAAGTCAGTTTAGAAAAATTTGTAGAGTATCTTATATTTACATCGGTCCTTCCTAACTCTATAAGTCTATCCAGAATTTGATAATGTTCTGGCATAATTAAAGGTTCACCTCCTGCAAAATATATTTCGTCTACACACTTGTAATGAGGTTCTAAAATATCCATAAAAGATGCTTTATCATTTATATTGATTAAAGCTTTTTTAGGAGTTTGCCCTAATGCTATAGCATCAGGATACCAAGATGAACTTAAACCTAAACCGCAACTTCTACATTTAAAGTTACAGAAATTAGATATACGAATATCCCATAGGTGTAAATTCATAACATTTAAAGTACCGTTAGTATCTGTACTGTCTATATAGTGTAATTTGTTCCAGTGGTCTTTATTAATTCTTTTTCTATAGGAACTATCTCCAGTTTCTTCTAAATGGTAACACCTTTCACAGGCACTAATTTTTTCCCCATTAACCATTGCGGTTCTGGTTTGTTTCATTTTTTCATTATTCCATATCTGTTCCAGGCTTTGATCATTTATATTACCTACAGGCTGTCCTGAGTCCCAGATACAACAAGGAAAAGTATTGCCATCAGGCCAGGTATGTATTGATAGCCAGGGTGCTAAACAAAAAGTTTTAGATTCTTTTAATATTTTTTTATCAAATGCCATGTAAACTATGAATTACTTTATTATCGTTAAATGAGTCTAATATTTTAATTTGATCTACTAATTCATTAAAATGAGGATGATTCTTATCCCAAATTGCCTTATCCTTAAATTCTTCTTCTGATAATACACCCCAGTTTAATATTTTATAGTACTGAATTATAATATTTTTTTGATTTTTAAATATGTCTTTCATTAATCTATAAAAAGAAACTATTTCCTTGTAGTTATCCTTTTGAATAACAAATGATAGAATTATGCTGTGTACTTGTGTTAATGTATTTATAAATTTAAGATTTTTCATCAAAAGATCCCACTTACCTCCTTTTCTAACTTTATGATAAGTTTCAGCATTTGCTGCATCAATAGAAATTTCTGCTGATTTTATATAGGGTTGAGCTAATTTAATTTTATTCCAATTATATTCATTCCACAACATACCGTTTGTATGTATATGTATTTTATCCATTTTAGGATATTTTGTACTATCAAAATTAACTAACCATTCAAACAGTGCTTCACTATAAAACGGATCACCATAACCAGACATTGATATAAACTCTAATGAGTTGCCGTATGATTTTTCGACATCTGCTAAAATATGTCTGGATTTATTAGTTATATAGTCTTCGTTTCTGATAAAATTAGTTCTACATGACGGACATGCTAAATTGCATGCACTATCAAACACAACTTTCATTGAATTAGGTAACTTTTGTTTAGTAAGTTCTTGTACTAGTTTATTAGTTTTAAATTTTACTGGTCCGGATGGTCTATCATTATGAACTACATTGTTTAAATGTGGGCATTTATCTGTTGAGCAATATTTAAAAGAGCCGTCTAACATTGACTGTCTAGCAGAGTTTGCTTTATCACTATTCCAGTTATCATTTAAATCACCTTTAGTCTTTATATCTAATGACATCCACTCATTACAACACATATGTTGACTATTTACAGTAAGTTCTGTATAGTTAAATGGGTTTGTGCATATGTAGTTTTTTAAATCCATTAAATACTGTCTATATTCAAATAATACTTTTTTAAAAGCTCTAAACTGTTATCATTCCTATATTGATCTAAAAGCAGAAGCTTATTAATAGTCTTTTCGAACATTTTATCCTCTATATTCCTACTATTCATAAATTTTATTAATGCCTCTATATCCTTTTTATTATTTTGCCAATCGTAGGTAGAAAGTTTTTCGGTAATTTCTTTTTTAAGTCCTAATGGGGTATTCCATAAGCTCATAAAATTAGGTGCATGAACTAAATTATACCAAATTTTAAATTTAGGAGTATTTTTTCTGACCCATGTAGTCATTTCTGGTAAAGTTACTGCATTTATCCACGATATAGTAAATGTATACTGAAAGTACAGGTTACTGTATTTTGAATTTGTATAGAAAGAATAGAAATTTTTAAGATTATCTTTTACTTCGCTCCAGTTTCCATTTTTTCTCAGATATTCAAACATATCTCCAATTCCGTCAATACTTAATGCTATACCGACAGTTTTAAAATTTTTAGCCAGCCTATGTAATAATTTTTCTTTAAAGAAAGTACCGTTTGTAGACATAGTTAAATCTATATTTTTGGAATAACCTTTTTCTATAAGTTTATCCCATACTTTCTCCCAAACATTAGTGTAAAATGGTTCGCCTCCTACAACTTCCATTCTTTTAACATTAGCACCCCAAGTATCTATATCTTTTAAAAATACGCTCTCTTGATTACCAGATTGGCCATAAGGCATTTTATAATCTCTCTGATGTAGTTCTTTTTTATCTTCTTCGGTCATTTTATTAACCTCTGTTAACCAACTAGTACTATGGGAAGAGCTACAGGATCTGCATTTTAGATTACAGGCATTGGTTAAAATTAGTTGATAGTCTAAAGGATACTCTGGTAGGTGATCAAAATCTAGAATATTCTTATGGATATCTATATATTTAAGTCTTTTACTTGTATAGCCGTTTTCTTCGTCAGTCCAGCAAGTAGAGCATCCAGAAGGCTTTTCTCCCCTTTTAAATTCTTCTCTAAGCTTTTTCATGTAATCACCATGGAAAATATCTTTTACAGGAGTGTTTTGTATATAGAGAATATTATCGTTTTCATCTTTAATATTTTCTTTATATATACAGCATGGTCTTACTGACCCATCAGGATCATTAGAAAAACCAACCCACGGTAAAGGACATGCATATTTCATATTAAAAATATTGTTTCCATTCTGGTAAATAATTCCCTATCTTAACTTTACGGTGTTTATCTAACATATTAATAAACCTGTAGAATCTCGCACTATCTTGATTCTCTAACGGCCTATTTAATTCTCCTAATAGTGTATTAGTTTCTTTTTTTGTAAGAAATTTAATATTATCTAAAATTTCTTTTTTCATATTATCAGGTATAAGATTTACCTGTAAGTGATTTGGATAATGAACATAATTGTGAGCTACATGTAGTTCATTGTCTACAGTAAATTTTTTAAAATTATCTATATTAAATACATTTAAAGCACTGATTGTTTGACATACCTCTAGATTAAAAACATCTCTATACTTTAAAATTTTATTAAAAGATGTCATAATTTGATCCCAGTCTGATGGGAATCTTACGTAGTAGTTTCTCTTCTCTAAGTCATCTATAGATAAATGTATTCTAATATTTCTAAAATTTTTCCATATCTCTATAAACTTATCAGGAAATTGAGTACAGTTGAGACTGTAGTGTAAGTCTATATTTTTACTAGTTCCATCCTTTATAAATTTTTCTAAAAAATATCCATGTTCTTTTATCATCGTAGGCTCTCCACCATTTATCCATATCTCTTGTAAATTACTACATCTACTGTATAGTTCATCATAAAAATCAAAATCTCTATACCATTCTGTTTTAAT
>Ga0208767_1001164_pt1 | contig 20876 bp, 40 predicted proteins | sample VirMetDEL_Mar_21_FD_184514 | JGI IMG/M metagenome (GOLD analysis project Ga0208767, IMG submission 184514) | Aqueous microbial communities from the Delaware River and Bay under freshwater to marine salinity gradient to study organic matter... | ecosystem: Environmental > Aquatic > Marine >... | reverse complement strand
AGCGAGTTTATTGTTGTGGAGGAAAAAAGTAATGAGTGATGGACAAGGACACCCAGAACCAGAAGATTGTTGGCTTTATTATTGTGTGAGCCTGAAAGAAGAATACAGAACCGAAGAGGGGAAAATTCGCATTCATCCACCACTTCCTATTGAGGGGGTGGTTAGTGCGGACCTAACCGACCCTGATGTTTTTTGTGTGGTTCACGGATCAGGATCAATGATAAGAATGCTCCAAGAACACAAAGAACTTTATGAAAAGAAGGAATATTCAAACGAGTTTGCTGAATTTATGTTCAGTTTTGCTCAACAAAACTTGGAGAATAAAGAATGACTGACGAAATCAAAGAACTCAAAAAAGAAATCATTCGCTTGAAGTCGCTCAATCGCAGAGCAGCAGATGAGATTAGAGATTTAGACAACATTATTATTGATTTTGTTGAAGGCAATGCTTTTCCGCATAAGAACGAAGATGACCTATGGGCAGGCGAATCATCAATCAATCTTCTAAACCGATTGGATGGACGAACCAAAGGTGGTTATGTTGAGAACTATGAAGACCTTCTTTCAGAAATGAAGGCGATTGACGGAGAATAAAGAATGAAACAATGTCAGTTCATAAGAACCAACAATGAAGCAGGTTCTATTTTTGTTCCTATGCCTAACTCTTGGGAACGGCATCAGTGGCTCAAAGGTTATTTTGGAAAAGAGTGTTCTGTTGCTGGAAGAGTGTTGTGGAGCCTCCTCACCTATGAATACGAAGTTATGGTTCTTATTGAAGAGAACGGAATATTTCGTGAGGAAAAGAAAGAATGAACTATAAAATAATCGAAAACACAACAGCAGACGATTTCCTTTTGGAGATGCTGAGGTTAGGCAAACCTATTGAATGCTCTTTGGTTGGTGTCTTTGATGAAGGCAGCGGTAAGCGAGGAAGCAGGCGAGAGATTGACCTGCCCCTTCACAGAGACGGCGACTATTCAATAGCAAAAGCAATTGAGCATAGCATTGATTGGGTTGGACTTTATTGTATTCGTGAGGGCGAAGCGATGACCCTTATTGAAGATGGCGGCGAGGTCAAAGAAATAAACTTGAAGAAAGGTCAAGCAGTTATCTTTGATAATAAATTATGCCGTCATGGTCGAACGGGCAGAGTGGGTGATCGCATTCTGCTAAGAGTTTGGATCGAAGATGAAACGGGGTGATGTAGTCCGAGTAAATGTGGCAGCGTTCTGGATGGAAAATGAACTACCTCAATTTGAGTATGGTATTTTAGTCGAGGACTATGAACCTGTTACAAAGTTTATGAGGATCGCATTATTTAGTGATAAGATAAAAACCTTTCATGCTGGAGCAGTTCAGAAGGCAGGAAGGCAGGTGGACTTTAAGGGAACTTATTGGGAGAGGAAAGCGATGGCAGATAGAAGCAGATACAAAATCGGTGACTTGCTTGTAACCTATCCCCTTTCAGATCACATCGGCATAGTTATAAAGATAGAAGAAGATTTTTACAAAACAAACCACGGAAGAATGAACAGGATTACTATTCATTGCGAGACGATGGAACACAAAACATTTTATTTACCAGAGGTCGCAGTAGATACTCCCTTTGGTGGAGAACCAGGATGGGTAAAGCCAGATGAAAATAGGTGACTTGGTTCGTTATCGCGGACCAACTGTTTATAACAGACCAAACTTAATTGGTGTCGTAATCAAAATCTTTCCTCATCAAAGAGAAGGTAAGCGGAATGTAAAGGTTTATTTTGTTGATGGCAGTGAAAGGTTAATCCCTCAGTTCTGGTTAATAATCCTACATCCTGTAGGTGATCCCTAATTATTATATGGATATAGGCGATCTTGTTATGGTGCGCTTTGCCGTCTTCCACCCAGATGGATTCGGTGACTTTGGGATGAAATGGACACTTGGTGTTATTATTAAAGATGATGAATACCAAGCAGGACTTTACAAGGTTTATGTTTTTGAATACGAGAAAGAACAGAAACTTTTTATTAACGATCTCAGACCTTTGGAAGAACACTCCACTATTTACGAGGACAAAGTGGAGGATCTCTAATGAGAGACTGGAAAATAAAGTTGGTTCAAATTCATAAAAGACACGCCGAATTAGAGATCGCAGCACACACAGAACAAGAAGCGATTGAAATAGCAGAATCAATTGTGGAAGAAGAACCTGAAGCACATTGGTCAAATTCAGAACTAGATGATCAATATGTTGAAGAAATGGCAGAAATTTAATTGGAGGCGAGATGCCACGCAATATTATCGACAAGTATTCCTCTTGGACTACTGAAGATATTCGCTTAGATGTTCAAAGACATACATTTCCTTATGCAGTTCTAATGGAGAATTGGGGCGGTGATTTTAATCAATCTTGTTTAATCCGTTCAGCAAATGCATTTGGAGTTCGCAAGGTTTTCTATCTTAAGCGAGGAAAGAAGTATGATAAGCGAGGAACAGTTGGAACACACCACTATACAGATGTTCAACACCTCTCAACTATTGGGCAAGTCCGAGCATTAAAGGAAAAGTACAGAATCATAGGAATTGAAAATGGAATCAAAGAATCAAAAGAAATCAAAGAGTTTGACTGGTCTGCACTTAAGGAACAAGACAAAGAACCTTTACTTGTCTTTGGTGAGGAGAGTTGCGGGGTTTCTCCTGAGTTATTGAAACTCTGCGATGATTATGTTTACATTAAACAATGGGGTTCAGTTCGTTCATTGAACGTAGCAAGTTGTGCTTCTATCATTCTACATGAAACTATTTCAAATCTATTTACTATATGATGGAATTGTTTTTTGTCTATTTTATAGGAATAATAGTAGGAATAACATTAGATAATTTATTCTGGGTAGGTTATGCACACCACAAGGAGATGACCCGTGAGCAAGAAGAAAAAAGACGCAATTAAAGATCCATGGGAGGAAATTAAAACTCTCCAAAAGAAAGTGGACGAACTTACAGATGAGAACGCTTCACTTTGGTTTCTACTTGACGAACTTGATAGAAGTGATATACACACCGAAGAGAACCAAGAAACGCTCAGAGACGCATTTGATCGCCTTCAAGAAGCAACTTTAATGATGCATAGAAAAACAGAAGAAGCATAAACTTCATACTATTTAATTAAAGCGATCTATTTCCGAGGAATAATAATGTCAAATTCAACTTCAAAATGGTTTAAATACTTAACCGAAGCAAGTGCTTTGTGTGAAGAGTGCGGTGGTATGCACAAGGGCGGTTGCCCCATGTCAGATGCTCCACATGGTATGGATAGAGAATTACATCACGACGATGAAGGTCGTATGGCAAAATCACAACTATACAAGATTGCAAAGTATGCTATGGAAATCCATGACAATATAGGCGATGATGACCAACTTGAAGGTTGGGTACAATCAAAGATCGCAACCGTGTCCTCCATGATTGGATCTGTTAAACACTACCTTGAGTATGAATACAAGAGAGGTGATCATTCAGTAATGGAAGAGGACAATGATTAAATTAAGATTAGAGCAACTTTCTATTGGTGTTAAATGCCCAGCAGCAACACAAGATCTAGAACTTAATACAAAGAATAGAAACAATGCTATTCAAGCAGATTATATTCAGTACGGTCCTCTAAATGTAGATGAACCCGGTGATTACTGGGAAAAGATTGCAGACCATTGGGATACAACAGAAGAGGCAGCAAAGAAATCACTTTGTGGCAACTGCACTGCATTTGACATTTCGCCCCGAATGAAAGAGTGTATGCCCGGTGAAACATCTGATGAAGACGGTGAGTTGGGTTATTGCCACATGCACAAGTTTAAGTGCCATTCAGCAAGAAGTTGCTACACTTGGGCAAAGGGTGGTCCAATTGAAGATGATGATATCTCAATTGATTGGCAGACAAAGGGCGAAGAAGAACAACTTGACGAAAAAAGAAAGAAACGCAAAAAGAAAAAGAAAACAAAGAAAGACCGTTGCTACCGCATTGCGAAGCGTAAGTATGATGTATTCCCATCTGCTTATGCTTCCGGTGCTATTGTTAAATGTCGCCAAGGAAAGATTTGGAAAGGCATAAAAGAAGAACTTATTCCTGGTGGACTCGGTGCAGAGTTAACAGGAGACATGGAAGAAAAGCATCAACAAATTGCCGATATTCATTCTGTGTCTGTAGAAGAAATTGATGACCAGATTAATAAAGGAACTGAAGTTGAAATGGAGCACACAAGCGATTCCGATTTTGCTCACGAAATTGCAATGGACCATGTTATTGAAGATCCAAAGTATTACGATAAACTTATTAGATTGAAGTTAGAAGGTCGAAAGAAACGAAAGAAAGCAGGAACAGAGTCCAGCAAAGAAAGTTCTTTAAGAGATTGGTTTAAGCGCAAAGGTGCCCCTGGTAAGAAAGGTGGTTGGGTTGATTGCAATACTTGCCGTAAAGGTAAATGCAAACCATGTGGCAGACAGAAGGGCGAAAAGAGAGCAAAGTACCCATCTTGCCGTCCAACTCCCGCTGCCTGTAAAGAGCGCGGTAGAGGAAAGACCTGGGGTAAAAAAGCGAGAAAGGGATTAAAAGAAGGTGTTGAGAAATTAGAAAGATACGAAAAGTTTTTGTCCTTAATCAAAGAAACATTCGGAGATAAGATTGATATTATCTATGAGCAGGATGAGAATGAGGAAAGCGGCGAGAAGACTGTAATCAAGTTTCCCAAGTTTAAGATTAATGAAAAGCACTGGGGTAAAAACTTAGCAACCGAAGACCGTGCAGTTATCGAGAGAATTGGTTCTCAGTTGTTAGGCGACGATCCACTTGACAGAGTTGAGTATTTAGAGACATTCCTTTCAGAAGCAGAGACAGTTAAAGAAGACATTACTGTTGGTGAGGTCATGGGCGCACTCATGTTCTTAGACATCTTTGCCTCAATTGTTTTTGAGTTTAACGCTTCTGTGGCAGGATTCTTATTTGAGGCGTTGTTCGCAGGTATCTTTGAGGGTTTCCAGATTGAAGCAAAAGAGGGTGGCGGCGAAGCAGGCACAACCGATGTTATTTTAAATGTTAGACCAAAAGGCAAAGGATCTAAGAGTGGTGTTGAGTATTCATTTAAACTATTGACTGATTCACCAAGTGCGGTTATTAAGGGCAGTTTTAAGGATTTAATTGACGGCATTAGTAAAAGTTCAGACTCTCAAGAAACCTATCTTGTTGTTCTTAAAACCGAAACAGATGATGCAATGGATTTGGACTTCTATGAGTATGACATCAATAAAGAAAATTGGTTTGAATGGGTTGGCGTTCCAAAAGTAAAAGATGTTAAGACATATGAAGAAAAGGAATTTGAGTTTGGTTCAGAAGAAACACCTAAAGTTGTAATGGACAATTTAGGTAAAGACCCTGTTGCTGGTAAAATTGTCGATGGTGAGTTTGTTAAAAGACCAGCAAAAAGACCAGTTACCCCACGCAGAGAGTATGAAGCACTTCCAGAGGAAGAAGTGACAGTTGTCACACCCAAATCCAAAGTTATTGATGCGCCATACGAGTTGAGGAACGAGGCAGGCGAGATTCCAACACACCTTATCACTGGTAGAAAGTACAAGATGAAACTTTTCGCTGGTACCAAACGTACTTTGGATTACACTGCTGGTGCAAACTTTAAAGAACTGTATAAAGATTTCTTAAAACCCGGTGCTTTCAGTGCCGAGGTAGGAGATAAAACATACACAGACTTTGGAAACTATGTTGCTGAAGGCGCTTACAAAGAAGACCCCGACTTCTTTGAACGCCTTAAAACCCTTGGCACTTACACAGGCAAAGGCGGCGCAGGTCAATTTAAAACTACCGGCAATTACATGAAGAGACATCCTGATGTTCGCGGACCACAGAGACTTACTCTTGATAGGAAAAGGTTCCAAGCGGCAGCAGACGCTTATACAAGTTTGGTGGGCAAGCAGATCTTTGACATCTTTACCAATTTAAGTGAATTGATTGATGATGTTTCAGGATACTTCTTAGGTGTAAGTGCTAATGAACGCAACCGTTTTGCCAAAGCGTCAAGAGATAAATCAAAACAATTGGCACAGTCCGCAGAGGAAAACTTGGTTGATGTGTCAGAGGACACTACGCAAAAAGCACTTGACAAGCAAAAATATAGAAGACAAGCAAGACGAGATCGTCAGCAAAGAGCAAGGTCTGGCAGTACATATGACGAGTCTATTGTAAAAGAGAACAAGTCTATCAAACTAAAGATGAATAGACCAACAACTTTAAGAGAGAATCTTCAGTTTCATTTAGAAAACAATATCACAATGGATAAGTCTGTTCTAAGATTTGGTTCTGATTCACATATTAGATTAATCAAAGAAACCAAACAACTTTGGGAGCAAGGCAGATACTTTGCAACCACAGAGGAAGAGGAATTATTCCAAACAGATATAGGTGAATATGCTCTCTTTGAAGGCGAGACAGTTGCTCTTGATGTTCCAATGTTAAATGAGGAAATCATTGAGGAAAAGAAGAAAAAGAAAACACCAAAACTAAACAAACCAACCAGAAACACCAGTGGTGGTAAAAAGTACAAGGTGTTCGTTCGTAACCCCAAGACCGGCAATATTAAGAAAGTCACCTTTGGTGATAAGAAGGGCGGTCTTGAAGGAAACTGGAATGATCCAGAGGCACGTAAATCATTTGCCAAACGACACAAGTGTGCTCAAAAGAAAGACAAAACCAAAGCAGGATATTGGGCATGTCGAGCACACAAATACTTTGGTAGAAATGTGCCGGGTAGATTTTGGTAATGTTCCCCTTCAAACAGTTTGAAGAAAATGATAAACTAATCAGAGTGTTTGAGGAAAGTATAGATGCCTCAGAGTTGATATGGCATCAAGATCGTGAAGACAGAACGATAAAAGTAATAGAAGCAAATGGTTGGGGATACCAACTTGATAATCAATTGCCCTTACCATTAAAGAAAGGACAGGAGTTATTTATACCAAGGATGACATATCATCGTGTTATAAAGGGAACTGGTCCCCTAGTGGTAGAGGTGCGTATGCATGAAGGGTCAATGTAAAAGAATAATCGTATTGTTGATAATGTTTGCACTTGCTTGCTTCTATGTGGATTCCCATGTTCAACACGATATATGGATGACGCAAAGAATATCTGAGCAGCAAGATCAGATTGACTTTTTGCTAAAATATGTTAAAATACTTAAAAGGGAGATAAATGAAACATCTAATCGGAAACACACCGCTGGTGAAAATAAGTGATAAAATCTATGCAAAGTTAGAAACTTATAATCCATCCGGTTCAATCAAAGATAGGATGGCACATTACATTATTACAAAAGCAATCGCTCGTGGTGAGTTAAAACAAGGCGATACTATTGTTGAAGCAACATCAGGTAACACTGGTATTGCAATGTCAATGATTGGTGCATCAATGGGTTTTCCAGTAATCATTATCATGCCTCGCAACATGAGCGAGGAAAGAAAGTGCATGATGCGCGTGTACGGCGCGGAAATCATCGAGGTGGGTGATAACGCCTTCAAAGACGCAATTGCCCTTAGAGACGAAATGTGCGCGAACAACGCCACATATTTCAACCCCCGACAGTTTAGTAACCCCGACAACATCGAGTGTCATTATAAGACAACAGGCATTGAGATTATAAAAGAGATGCTTGAACTATCTGCCTTTATTGCTGGTTCTGGAACTGGTGGAACAATCATGGGAGTGAACAAGGTTTTGAAGTTAATGAAATCAAAAGCAAAAGTCATACAGGTTCAACCAGAAGAAAGCAACGCTACTCATGGTATTCAAGGCATCAACGATGGTGAGGACTTCCTACTTGATAAATCTATACTAGATGAAACAATTTATGTTAAAACAAAAGATGCAATCGCAAGAGCAAAAAGATTAGCAAAAGAAAATGGTTTGCTTGTAGGCATTTCAGCAGGAGCGAATGTCTTAGCAGCAGAGCAGTGGGTTGCTGAGAACAATCCAGAGCACCCTGTTGTTACTATCCTTTGTGATCGTGGTGAGCGATACTTTAGTTGCTATGAGGACTAATTATAAAGATGAAACTCATACTTGAGTCCTGGCGACAATACCTAAAAGAAGAACTACTAACTGAATTTGACAAAGCAGACAGAAATGCTGTGATGGCAGATGCTGATCGCTTTACTGTTTCCTATGAGATTGAACTGGAGTCAGATCAAAACCTTAGCGATGGTGAAGGTGGTGTTGATTTAGAAAGAGCACGAAACTATTTGCCAGAGGAATACTTTTATGAAACCGCACAGGAAAGAGAAGCGGAAGACTTTTTTAATTATCATTTAGATCTTGACACAAGAGATGATGAGTTTGTTGCTTGGTACTTAGAGCAAATTGAAGAAGCAGAGACACAGAACTACATTGATTCTGTCTTGTTAGGTTTGGCAGCAGAAACAGACGAAGAACAAAGAAGAGAGTTGTTCGGCATCCTAAAAGAATTATTCAATCCAAACGGTGAGTTGTATCGCAAGGCAGCGAAAGTTATTAGCGATAACTTTACAGAAGAAGAGTTAGTAAGATACAAGGTCGGCAAACCAAAAAGAGTTGGTCAGCAAGGGACTTTGGGATTAGATGGCGAACCCGGTGTCGAAGAGATCGTAGAAGTAAATGTTCCAGCATTCGTAAAGCAATTGCTATTTGATTACGATAATGTAGGCAAGAGTACAACCCTACCACAATACCCAAAAGCAGATTACGGATTTGTAGGTTTCATGGATGATCTTGAAATGTCTGATGAAATAGCAGACATCATCGAAGCAGGTCGTGATTATCTTGAAGAGGAGATCGCAACTGGTGGTGGTTCAAGGTATGCGACTTTAAGTGATTTAACAAACACTTACCAATACAAAACTCCAATTGCCAGAGACATCGCAGTTGCAGTTTCAAATGCTGTTGAGAAGCACATTGAAAAAGAAGCAGAAGAGCAGTATAACGAATACCAAGAAGATCCAATTGATTACTTAGAAAACATGATGGGTTTGGAAGTAGATCAATTTATAACAGACCCAGATGACGATGATGCCTTTGACCCAAGAGAGAAACTAAACGAAGCATTCCCTAACTTTATGGCAGAGTATGAAGACCAGTTAAAGTTTGAGAAGGACTTGTCTCTTGATAATGGTGTTGAGTTCTCTATGGATAGTCCACCCTACATGACTGGTTTAGATGAAGCATTCAAGTTCCTTGAACTTTTCTTTGAGGATTACAATAATCAAAACATTTTTAGGTTTGACACTAACACAGGATTACACACCAACATCGGTTACTTAGATGAGGATGGTGACGAGGTTACAAATTACAATCTAATCAAAGCATTACTTTTCCTAAACAACGACTTTGCTTTCAAGGGGTTTGAGAAAAGAAAGGGAACTCGCTGGGCACGCGATCTAAAGGCAATGTTTAAAAGAGACATTGAAGGTCAACTTGATAGTCCAGCAAAGAATACTTATGGTTTCAACGAGTGGAAAGAAAGCATCTTTGAACTTTATAAGCAAAATAAATTTGATGAGTTGGAGGAAAAGTTATCATCATTGGTAAGTTATTTTGCACCAGCAAATCCCAAGTCAATCGGATTTAACATCCACTACATCGGCAACAGAGGTTATGTTGAGTTCCGTTACCCTGGTGGCGATCAACCAACCTTAGAGAAGATGAAGAACACCACACTCTACTATGCCCACTTAATCAAGTTGGCAACAGATAAGAACTACAAAAGAAAAGAGTTCTTAAAGAAGTTAGTAAAGATGATGGTGAATCTAAAAGACATTCGTTCCAGAGGTCAAAAACCTGATCTTAAAGAATTGATAAAGAAGTTTAAGATAAGGAAAGGTGTCATTTACGAGATTCCAGTTGGGAAAGATGAAGTTAATCATTATGATTTCATAGGGAAGATTATGGAAAATCCTAAACTGCAAGATACAGTTAAGAAAGAACTACCAAAGATTGATCTCAACATTCTTTCCAAGTTTGCTAAGAGAAATAAAGTCGTATCAGAGTTCAAGGGTATTCGCAAAGATGGTGAAGAAAAGTTCTTTGTCTTTGAGACACTTGAAATTGATGGTGATGAATTTAAAAGAAAAAGAAAATTATTTAATGAAGATGACTTTGCCCACTTTATGAAAACCTATGTAATCTCTCCTTATTCACTTCAAGACGCGGATAAAGATTTATTTAAAACAATTAAGAGTATTACTCCCCCACCACTACCCGGTAAGTAATGTCCCACCACTACCCCACTACTACCCACACACATGAGGATAGGAACTATTTAGTATAAATAAAGACGTACTACCCCACCAGTGAGGCACCCACACATGAGCGATAAGAACGAAGATTTATTACCAAAAGCACCCGCCAAGTTAGCACCAAGGGGTATCCAATCATTCACGGTTTACAGAACCGCAGATGAAACTGGCGTTAGTGGGGATGGTATTGTTATTGAAGGTGTTCGTTTAGCAACGGGTCACTGTATTATTCACTGGTTGTACCCACCACCAAGAGGCGGTATTGCTATCTTTGAGTCGATGGATGATTTTATTAAAGTCCACATTAAGCCACATCCAACTAACAAGACCATCATTACTTTCGCTGATGGCGAGCAGTTACGATTTGGCGATTTTAGCGATGAAGATGTTATTGATAAATCGCTAACTGACCCCTCCATTATAGGCGATGGGTAGATTCTTGTCAAGTTCACAAATGTCTACCTTCACACTTCTTTACATTTTTTAACAATCCTTAACATTCTAAATCTATTCAACAGGGCAGGGCAACAAACTCAATGATTACAGCAAGTTAGGTTGACCTTGACTTTATCGTATTTCGTCCTTTCTTGTCTGTGCTGGTGAAGGACCAGCATTAACAATAGGAGTTCAAATGAATAAAGTAATGTCAGTGTGTATGGATAACTTCCCAACATTCCAATGGAAAATCAATGTTCACGATGACGAGTGTTATGAGACAACGGTGTCAGGTTCATTCGGACCCTTCAATACTGTTGATGTTTTCACGGAAGGCAATAAGCATGTAGTTGTTTCGGAGTTTGGTGCTGAAGGTAAATGGGACCAAGAGTGCGATGACTTCCAACTACAACAAACTCTTGAGGATTTGTCGCAGGCATTTAACTATGAACAACAACGATGGATTGACTTGATTAATGGGGAGTCGCCCTATGGAGAGTGACCCGAAAAAGATAAGGAAACTTAGCAAGTCCCGTAAGCGGTATTTTGATTTAGCAAAAAGGGCAGCGATGGAAAGCACTTACGGCAAACTACGGCACGGTGCTGTGGTTGTAAAGGGTGGTTCGATTGTAAGTTTTGGATTTAACAAGGCAAATCACTGCCAGTTTGGTAGAAGGTTTAGACATAGGGATAGGGGCGATGCTACACAACATGCAGAAATCTCTGCTATTTTAGGGATGCCACGGACTGCTACACAAGGTGCTGACCTCTATGTTGTTAGAATCAATAACTTTTGTCAGTGGCGAATGTCTAAACCTTGTCATATGTGCGAGGAAGCATTGAGATTTGTTGGCATTAAACGAGTGTTTTACACTGTGGATGGAAAGCATTATGACTGTCACAAAGTATGAAGTAGGCGATTTGATTACGGATGATGGTGATGGATCGACAGGTTTTATCTTTAAGATTTTGCCTGAACTAATCCTTCCAAACGACGATGTTATTGAAGGTCCGGTTTATAAAGTCCATTGGTTCGCAGGGTTTGAGGGATTTGCTGATGCTATCTCAACTGAGACACCAGAAGGCATTAAGATTTATAGGAAGTTATCATGAAGTATAAAGTGGGTGATTTTGATTTACGACACCATCCCTTTCTAATCGGTCAGTTAGGATGACCTTGACATGGGACTATTCCGTCCTATCTTGTTTGTGGTGATGGGAAACCACGATTAACTTTTTACACGGAGAATAAAATGGGAAACTACCGTAGCAGTCCAATGTGCCGTCATTGTTATGAAAGAGGGCATACTAAAAACCACTGCCCACAGATTAAGGAAGCGGCAGAAAATGGCGAGCAATGGGCAAAGGACCAGATTGAAAGGCAAAAACAATCAGTTAAGAATCGCAGGTGTTCTTATTGTAGTGAGCAGGGACACAACAAACGGAGTTGTAGTCACAGGAAATCAGACAAGATTGTTTATGATAAGGTTGGCAAAAAGTTTATTGAAGACAGTTTAAAAGAGTTGAAAGCAAACGGAGTTACTGTTGGTTCTTTGATTTCTTATACACCGTCTTACGGCAAAAAGGGAACCGCAACTGTTGCCTATGTGACGAAGATTATTTCTGAAGACCGGGCACCTACTTGGCGATGGTTGAATAAACATTTCCGTGAGAATCCAACTGGTCATGAAGAATACAATCGTTATGTAAGGAACTTGAAAGACCGAGAGTTAACAGATGTTTATTTTACACTACAATCTATGACTGGTACGGGATTAGGTTATTGGGGAGACAGCGAAAAGTGTTCGGTGGAGTGCGAGGATTTCAATATGGAAATGGGCAAACCCACTCCCCCAAGATATAAGGTAGTGGGATAAATGCAAGTAGGCGACTTGGTAAGAGCGATAGGTTTTGGTAAAAGCAGACTCCTTGTAATCTTGGAGACTCGCAACGAGCGAGGATGCGAGGAGTTGCGACTTCATTGTTCAGAGAACCCTTTTCTTGAACAATCTTGGTGTCTTGCTGATTACTTTGAGGTGGTGTAGTGAAAATCGGTGATTTGGTTAAATACAGCGAAGAAGCAGCGCAAAATCGTATTGCTGCCGTTTATGGTGGTCATAATGTCGCTGATTGGTTAGGTGTTATTGTTGATGAAAACCCAAGTTATTACTTCGTAAAGTGGATGAACCAGCATTATTATGATAGTGAATGGGGTATTGCTGAATCTAAAGAAGAACTGGTGGTGGTGTCATGAAAGTCGGTGATCTTGTTGAGTATTCTTATTCATTTGATTCACAGTTTATTGACCATTGGACAGAAGATAATAAGATTTGCTTTGTGATTTTGCGGGATAGGGACGACACTTATGTGTGGGCGAAACCTCAGTTTCCGCTGAATACACAAGGGGCATCGGTACTTGCGATTGCTAACGATAGTGGATACCCAGGCACCCGCGATGGTTATTGGTTATTGGAAAAGGGCAAGTGTAGAGTTATTGACGGGTTGCCCTGACCTTGACTTTGGACCATTCCGTCCTAACTTGTTTGGGCGATGGAGGTACGACAATGGATTTTGCTATTTGTCATTTTTGTGGTGAAGAGTATAATAAAAAACGATATGATTTGGGTTACTTGTCGTGCCTTGATTGCGGGCAAGTCCATGCTCAAAAAGAGAAGGATTACAAGGCGAAATGCACAGCACCGGCATACAATAAAGGTGCTTATCAATATGTCTCAACAAAGGCACAAGTCGTTGGAATCTTTAAGTGTGGGAGCACAAAATGAATGTCGGTGACTTAGTGTGGGTGAAAACAGAACTATGCGGCAAACAACTTGGAATCCTTTTGGAACCTTTGGATTGGACTTACGAAGGAAGCATTTGGAAAGTCCAACGATTAGACATACTTGAGTTATATGGCAGACCCAAACCCATTGTTTGTTTTCCATACGACTTGGAGAAAGTAAATGAAAGTAGGTGATTTGATTTATGATGATTACTATGGTGTAGGAGTTATTCTTGAAATAGAACACGGCGAGGGATGTATCCATTTTTGCGAAGAGGATAAAAAGTGTTGGTTAGATGAAGAGTTGTTCGCTTCCGTGGAGGTTATCAGTGAAAGTAGGTGACTTGGTTAGGTTCAATGGTTTTGTTTGTTTAATCAAAGAGTTGGGAAAGCGACTTTACATTCCCTATGCCGTCATTACTATCATGAGTAGTGGATTGGAAATGGTTTGTGATTTAGATGACTTGGAGTTATTATCATGAAACATAAAGTAGGAACATTAATCGTTGCAAATGCGAAATCATCAAAGACAAGTGTTTTCGCTGTGATTACTAAAACTTACCCAGACACGAAAGAATACACCATCACTTATCTAACACATACAGACGAAAAAAGTGAATGGAATACGGGCACTTGGGAAGAAAGAATGTTAAATGTATGGGAGAATGATTATGGATACACATTTATCAAATAAAGTTGAGGGATTGGAGTTTGTATCCCTTACTGAAATAACACCAACCCAACTACTAGGGTACTACTCCCGCTCGCGAGTAGTGGTTGAAATGGCAAAAGGTTTCAGCATCTTAGTGAGTGCTGACCAGTTTAGCAATAAAGATTTACGATGGGTAGGAACCCAAATAGGAGAAGCATAATGCTAAAGGAAGAACAAATGAAAATCGGTAACTTAGTCCGACTAAGTTATTACGGAACGAAAATGAAATCTAATCCCCTGTGGATGAACGGGGCAAATGGCAAGGTATTATTAGGAGTTATCACAAACTTACAGAGTGGGGTTGGAGTAAGATACCCCATTTGTGTCAAGTGGTTTCATAAAAATGCACCAGGCGGTCATAACCTTCATGGTCCCAGAGAACTAAAGATTGCAAGAGGTTAAGATGTTAGTACCAGAGATTATTAAAAAGATTAATAGCGACAAGGTTGTCGTAAAGTATGGAAATGATTATGTTTTGTTGTCCCATGTTCCTGCAAGGGAAAATGGTTATCCGCAATACCCAGAGACACTTGGGTTTTTGTGTAATGAAGACGGCGAGGTAAAGAACTGGACTGAGGTTGCTGGAGGCAGTTACATGGAAATCAGTGATGTTATTAGTGAAATCTCCAGGTTTGGTATTACAAAAAGAGGTGCTTATCAGTGAGGTTAAAAGACGGTAATGATTACAGCAGGTTATTGTGACCTTGACTTTTTTAGATTCCGTCCTTACTTGTTTGTGCGATGGGGAGATGCCCCAATAACTTTTTTGACTCTCAATAAGAGGTAAATGTAAATGGCAATCGACTTTAAAAACTTTCTCAATGTTGTCCCGCATGTCGCCGCTGCGAAGTTCCCCGTTCTTATGCGTGGGCGTCACGGCATCGGTAAATCGCAGGTTGTTTATCAACTCGCGGAAACCCTTAATCGTCCGGTAGTTGAGCGACGTGCGTCACAGATGACCGAGGGTGATTTGATTGGTCTGCCTTCTATTAATGGTAATGCCACTAACTGGAACCCCCCGAACTGGTTTAAGTTTGCTTGTTCCAACCCTTGTGTGCTTTTCTTTGACGAGGTTGACCGCGCTACTTTGGAGGTTCGTCAAGGATTGTTTGAACTTACGGACTCCCGCAAGTTGAATGGTTTTAAGTTGCATGATGATGTGCTTATTTTCGCCGCTGTGAACGGTGGTGAACATGGCGCAAACTATCAGGTTTCTGATATGGACCCTGCTGAGTTGGACCGTTACACTGTGTTCGACTTGGAACCAACTACTGAGGATTGGTTGACTTGGGCAAAAGACAATGTAACTCAGGTGGTTTGGGACTTCATTAACCAAAACCGTCAGCATCTTGAGCACAACGATGATGTTGAACCTAATAAGGTTTACCCGTCCCGTCGTTCATGGGACCGATTCAACCGAACTGCTAATGATGCCGGTCTGTTGAATGAAGCGTCTCCTGTTCTTTTCCAGTTGGCGACTGCCTTTGTGGGCATGGAAGCAGGTGTAGCGTTTAATGATTTCGTCCAAAACTACGACCGTCAGGTTACTGTTGAGGATGTGTTGTTGGGCAAAGCGCCTGAGATGACTGAGGGTTTCAGCGACATTGACCATGTTGCTTTGGTTGAGAAGTTGGAGAACAGTGATAAACTAAAAGAGAAGTTGTCCAATGACGAGGCGCATAACCTGTTCACTTACATGGTTAAACTCCCGTCCGAGGCGTTCATGAAGTTGTGGACTGCGGTCGGTAAGTTGAATCAGGATAATGCGATTACCCTTCATGGTCAGTCACTTAGCGATGGCACCAACTTTAAGGGTCTGTTGGTTGAAATGTTGACTGGTAAAAAGGTTCAGTAATAACAACAAGGTAGGGCGTCCTTGACATTTGCCTTGGGCGTCCTATCTTGTTTGTGGTGATGGAGAAAACCTATTTACTTTAGGAGTAAGTAATGAAAACAGAGTTTGACCTAAAACTTCATTTGCATCGGTTACTTTCGGATGAACCCTTCTTTTCTGCTATTTCACGCCGCGTGAATAAGTCGGCAAGTCGCGCACTTCCGACTGCTGGCGTGACTGTTGATAAAGACACTCTTCAGTTTAAGATGCTCTACAATCCTGATTTCTTTAAGGATATGGAGGAGAATAAGATTAAGGGTGTGCTTATGCATGAGTTTTACCACCTTATTTTCAAGCATGTAACTTCCCGTAAACCTGAGAATGTTCCCCATTTGGTTTGGAATATCGCAGGCGACCTTGCTATTAACTCCATGATTGGAGCGGATAACCTACCGGAAGGATGCTGCATTCCCGGTGGCAAGCAGTTTGAGGATTACCCATTGGGTAAAACTGCTGAGTTTTATCTGGAAAAGATGAAGGATGACGAGCAGTTTGGCGACGGCAAGGGTGGATTCAAAGACCTTGATGGCGAGTCCGGTAGTGATTTCGGCAACTTCGATGACCATGGTGGTTGGGGTGATTTGACCGACGATGAACGTCAGATGGTCGAGGAACGTGCTAAAGACATTATGGAAAAGGCAGCAAAGGATGCTAATAACTCTGGACGTGGTTGGGGTTCTGTAAGCAGTGGAATCAAAAGGGAAATCATGGAGCGTCTAAAGACGCGAGTTGATTGGAAAAAAGTGCTGCGTGCTTTTATCGGTGCGGCGCAACGTGCTGATAAGTCTAACACAATGCGTCGAATCAATCGTCGTTTCCCTTACATTCACGCCGGTCGAAAAGTCAATCGTGTTGCGAACATTGCTATTTCGATTGACCAATCTGGTTCAGTTAGTGATGCGGAACTTAACGCTTTCTTTAATGAGTTGAACAAGTTGTCGGAGTTGGCGACCTTTACCGTTATTCCTTTTGATACCAAGGTTGCAGAAGATAAGGTTTACACTTGGAAAAAGGGCGAGAAGCGTAAATGGGAACGTGTTATGTACGGTGGCACCTGCTTCAATGCTCCAACTGACTATGTTAACAAGGGAAACTACGACGGACACATTGTGCTTACTGATTTGCAGGCACCTAAACCTAAATCATCCCGATGTCGCCGTATGTGGATGGCATCTAAGTCAAATGTTGACCACATGCCTTTCAAGACACAAGAGCGCGTTATTGCGATTGATGTAAAAGACTAAACAAAAACCATAGGTTGGGATGCCCTTGACATTTGCTCAGGGCATCCTAACTTGTGTGTGCTGGACAAACAGCATTTATTTACGAGGTAAAATGACTACTAATCTTAAATCACTAAAGACTCCACTGCGTTATCCCGGTGGTAAGTCGCGTGCAATCAAATACTTGGATACACAGTTACCTAAAGGTTTCACAGAGTTTCGTGAAACATTCCTGGGTGGTGGGTCAATGGCACTCCACATTACCAAGCAAAATCCAGATGTTAAGGTTTGGGTAAACGATAAGTATTATAATCTATACAACTTTTGGGTGCAGTTGCGTGATAATGGCGAACGATTGCATGAAGAACTATTGCGGATTAAAACTCCAATGGTTTACCGCACTAAGGAACTAAGGAAAAATAAAGTCCCGAAAGACCAATGGAATCAAAGTATTCTGGATAACATTCAGAAGCACCGAGAACTATTCAATAAAGCAAAGGTCGATATTAAAACCGCTGATGATTTTACCAAAGCAGTTTTGTTTTATATCTTAAACAAGTGTAGTTTCTCAGGGTTAGGTGAGACTAGTTCGTTTTCAGCGCAGGCATCTGAACAGAACTTTAGTGTTAAGGGTATTGATAAACTCCCAACATATTCAAAACTTATCCAGAACTGGAAGATTACTAATCTTGATTATGATGAAGTTCTTAATGCTCCATCTAATGAAAAGTGCTTTGTTTTCCTAGACCCTCCTTATGATATTAAGGATAACCTTTATGGTAAAAACGGTAATATGCATTCTGGTTTTGACCACATGAGATTCTTTAACGATGTTGATAAGTGTCGGCATGATTGGATGATTACTTACAACTCAAATGAAGTATTGCGTGAGCGATTCTCTGATTACTATTGTAATGATTGGGAGTTAACTTACACAATGCGCTCAACGGGTAACTACCTTAAAGACCAAAAGGACCGCAAGGAACTGCTCGTAACTAGTTACAAAAGGTGATGAAATGGCAAAAACAGGAAAGTCTATTAAAATGGAAAAGGTTTTTGTTGACAAGTTTAACAATGACCCGCTTTACAGAAATAAAATCAATAACTTGCTCGGTGGGGATTACGATTATGCCGAGGATTGTAAATCTGGATTGCTAACTGAAGAATGGCAGAAACTATCTGAAAAGAATGGTAAAGACCCCTCAAAATCTGATGTAACTTTAAGTGGTTCCAGCGGGATTATTGGTATTTCGATTAAAAATGGCACAGGTCGGGCAACATCTGCCAACTATTATGAAACCAAGGCGATTTTCTATACTGTTCTTAATCAATCCAATAAGTACATTGGTGATAAAGTCTTGAACAACTTGATTGACGATATGTTTAACACTTGGAAACCTTACGGTAAAAAATATGTGACTGATAAAGGTGTGACAACAACAAAACTTAAACAGGGCAAGATTAAGAACGCACAACTGCAAGCATATATTGATGTTTGTACGCCATTAACCGCACAGGTTAAACAGATTTTAGCGCATAATAAGGATTATATGGTTGATGTAATGCGGGAATGTTTAACGGGTTTTAACAAGTTTGGCGACGATTTTGCTAGGGCAGACTTTTACTTGCAGACTGCGAAGGACAATGTGGATAAAGTTGATAAACTATATGATGTTACGTCTAAAAACTTTAAAAATGTGTGCTCAGATTATTTGTCGGGTAGTGTCTTAAACTTCAATATGAAAAGTAGTTCGGGTGGTAGACCAACAAGGGACCACTGGATTCGTTTTATGTAAAGTGGTGAAAGTGTCAAACAACTATAGTTATATTGAGGGGTTGAGCAAATGGACATTGAAAGTAAACTGGATGAAGACCGCATTGAGATTATCAGAAAAGAACCAGAAGTCGGGGACTTGGTTGCTTACAATAGATTATGGGATGGAGAACAATACACCAAAGAGATTGGAATCGTTACAGAAACTTACGACCCAATCTTTGAAGGCGAAAACAAAATCGCCTTAGTCTATTGGTTAAGTTCCCAAGATGAAGAAGAGTTTCAGACTAAGCAGTTGTTAAATCTTCGACTAAAGGAAGAAAACTAATGGAAAACTTTTACTTAGCGTACATTGTAAATGGTCTAGTCGGTCTGTTCATCGGGTACGTTTGGGGAGTGTATGACGGATACAGGATAGGCGCTCAGAAGCGCCAGAACGCCCGTAGAACGACGGAAACGGCACAAAGGGATAATGACCCTTCCGAGCGTTAAAATGGCACACAAAGCGTCCTAGAGCGTTCTAGGGCGGTTCAAACTAACATATTAAAATCATTATAAAAAGGAGTAAAGTTATTATGGACGAGTTTAGCATCATGATTCCGCAAGGTTATGAGTCATCTTTTGATAAGGTTTGGAAGGACTACGACTCATGGGAAAATGTAGAAAGAAATCAAGTAGATGTCACTGACCTATTTGATGATTATGAAGAGGAAGAAGGCGAAGATTGGTAAGGGTAATGAAGTCAAGGGGTTAATCGCTCCTTGACTTTATTACTTTTCGTCCTATCTTGTTTAAGCGATGGAGGAAACTATGCAGTTTAACCAACAACAAGTTGAAAACATTATTGGACATAAATGCCTAAGTTCATGGGAACAGGGGTTTATTGAGTCAATCGTTGACCAAATGAAGAAAGGTCGGACCCTTTCTAATAATCAAGAGAGGATTGTAACTCGCTGTCTTGAAAAGACAACTCCTGAAAATGTTGCTTCTCAAGAGGAATGGGCAAAAGAGTATGTCGAGCAACACCGCGAAACTGCTTTGCTTTGTGCTCGCTACTACAAGCGGGAAGGTTATTTTCAGGTCATCGTTCATAAACTATTGAACGATGAAAACTACATTCCAACTCGCGAACATTACACGAAAATGTGCGAGAACAAGTATGCTAAAAAGGTTATTGAAAACAGCAAGACACCTTTTCAGTTTGGTTTGGGTGACTTAGCGAGGGTTCGTAAAACTATTACTTATAACCACCTTAGTCCAGCAGATGGTTCAGAGGCGTTTCATCATAGTAAGATGCGGAACGAAGCGGTTATTATTATTGACCAGGAAGACCCAAAAGAAAATCCCGGTCAGCATAAACGGGTTTGTTGTTCAGTAGTTACGGCACCTGCCATTCGGTTTTGGTGCGAAGAAAGAAAACTCAAAGGTTTCAAGAGGTAAGGATGTCTCATTATCGTTCTATTAAATCACAGAGAAACAGAAATGCGAGGATTGTAACCTCCGCTAATGTTTCAGTAAATCGAGAAGAATGTGGAGTAACTTGTATGTATTGCCGAGATTACTTCCCGAATAAAAAGAAGAAATCATTTAGTTTTATTTGCCGACCCTGTGGTCGCAAAGCATTTGGAGTATAAACAATGGGTTACAGAAGTGAAGTGGTTTTTGCTATTGGTCCACCATTAGTTGATAAGTTTCTGGCAGTTATGGCAGCAAGCGAGAAAGTCCGCGATTTGGTTAAGTATAATGA